>Ga0272443_10000676_pt1 | contig 58589 bp, 50 predicted proteins | sample SSMAcet12_FD_193581 | JGI IMG/M metagenome (GOLD analysis project Ga0272443, IMG submission 193581) | Marine sediment archaeal communities from Little Sippewissett salt marsh, Falmouth, MA, United States - SSM-Acet-12 | ecosystem: Environmental > Aquatic > Marine > Wetlands > Sediment ... | reverse complement strand
ACGAAACGATTGGGATCATAATCGGCAAAATCTATTTTATTGAAGAACAAAAGCATGGGGACAATCGAATAAGCCAGAGCCGCCCGCGGTTGCAATCCCACCAGGGGCAGGATTATGCAGGGCAAATCATATTCAACCGCCAGCTTCCCCAGCTTCCCGCCGGTGGTAAGAGCGAAAAGTGAGCAACCTTCCTGCCGCGCCTGTTCGAAAGCCGTCAGCGTTTCCTCGGTATTGCCAGAATAAGACGAGCCAATTACCAGTGAATTTTTCCCGGCATAGCTGGGCAGATAATAATTGCGGCAGGCATACATGGGAATCGGCAGACTGCGATATAAAAGAGACAGGGTTATTTCGCCCCCGATAGCTGACCCGCCCATACCGCAGACAATGATATTCTCAACATTGCGATAACAATTGGGATCGACAACCAGATGGTTGCCGATACGGATGGCTTCCCTGATTTGACCTGGAAATCCGGCTATGGCGCCGTGCATATCGCCGGGATCAAGTTCGCTCAGAACCGCAGGATCATCTAACGATATCATTCAGCCAGTTGCCCTTCTTCTGATCTTTAATGAAATCGTATGCTTCCCGCAGGGCCTTGAGCGATCTCTCGGCGCTGGATAAACGCAAAACGCGGGAGGCAAATCGTTTGGCATCAATGTACTTGAAACGGTTGATCCAATCTGCGACAACCGGTAACTGAGTCGGCGCCATAGACAGTTCATCGATTCCGAGACCGACCAGTAATGGTGTCATCGTGCGGGAACCTGCTGTTTCTCCGCAAACCGAAACCGGGATACCGTTTTCATGAGCGGCTTGAATTGTGCGGGCGATCAGATTTATTACGGCCGGATGATGGGCGGCATAATACTTGGTGACTCGATAATTACCCCTATCGGCAGCCATGGTATACTGAATCAGATCATTGGTACCGATCGAGAAGAAGTCGACTTTTTCCGCCAGATAATCGGCGGAAAGCGCCGCCGCGGGGACTTCAATCATAGCCCCGACCGGAACATCATCATCGAATTCTATATTGGACCGGTGCAAATCCCGTTTGATTTTGTCAATCAAATCAAGGGTTTTCTTGATATCGGCCACATCAGAAACCATAGGCAGAAGAATCCGCAAATTACCATGGGCTGAAGCCCGATACATAGCTCGCAACTGGGCTTTGAAAAGGGTCGGGGATTCAAGGGATACCCGAATACCCCGCCAGCCCAGGGCCGGATTATCTTCACGGATAGTACCCAGTTCGGCGGCATATTTGTCGCCCCCCAGATCAAAAGTCCGCAGGGTTACCGGCAGAGGATTGAATTTCCGGGCTATGGACGAATAGACTTCATATTGTTCATCTTCATCAGGGAAGCGCTGTTTGCTGAAATAGAGAAATTCCGTGCGATACAGTCCTACTCCGACACCCAGCCGAACCAGATGCTCATCCATCGGTCCCGGAATTTCCAGATTGGCCGCCAGCGTAATCCTGCGTCCATCCAGACATTCCGCGTCTATTTCACGAGATTTCAGGAGAATAGCGAACGGCTGTGATTTTTTGCGCATCCTGATGCGGCGATAATTGCGCCAGGTAGGCGGATCGGGATCGATATACACTTCGCCGTTATTGCCATCCACTATTATTTGAGACCCGGGCGTAATATCGCCGATCAGATCGAAATCGGCATTTACGGCCGGAATACCGAGACTGCGTAGGATCAGCCCCATATGCGATGCGGGGCTACCTTCCTGAGTGAGGAATCCCACCACATTGCGCTTGCTATAGGCAATAATCTGCCCCGGCGAAAAAACCCGGCCGACTAGTATAGTCGGATGTTTGAAATCCTTGCCATAACCGTCATGAATACCCATCATGATAGATAACAGCCGTTCAGAGACAGCCCTTATATCATAAATCATTTGACGAATATATACATCGCCGGAAGATCGTAATCTTTCAAGAGTTTCAGTCAGGGCCTCCTGATAAGCAAACTCGGCATTGACTTTTTCGCTGGTAATGCGGTCCACTACGGTTTGATAGAACTGGATATCGGAGGCAATCATTATTTGCGCTTCAAAAACATTAGCCCCAGGTTCGCCAATAGCATTGACGGCCTTATTCTTTGAAGAATTCAGTTCATTAATTACCTGCTTGGTAGCCTCTTCCAGGCGGGCTACTTCCGATCTCACCTGCGAAGCCGGCAAAATGCGCCGCACAACATGGAACAGCGAATCACGGACTACCTGGATTTCGCCCAGAGCCACCCCCGGAGAGATGGGATTACCGTTAATTGGAGTTTTCTGTTTAACCATATGTAATAAAATCCGTAATCACACCTGATGTATTAATAGACATCCTTAAACTTGTTTTTAAACAGGTCAACGATAGCCGCAATTGCCTCTTTTTCGTCTTCCCCTTCGGCTCTTAATATCAATTCACAGCCATGTTCCGCGGCCAGCGCCATAACACCCAGCATCGATTTCACATTAATTGTCATAGTGCCGCGACTGAGGCTGATTTCCGACTTAAACCCGGATGCTGTCTGGACCACTTTCGCTGACGGCCGCGCATGCAAACCCAGCTTATTGGTCACGGTTACTTTTTTCTCGATCATGTCATACTGCGATGAACCGCTTCCCTGATAATTGTTTTACCAGACCGCGCAATTCCAGACTCAATAAATATGCCGTCACGTCACTGACCGAAGTTCGGCACTGGCGAACCAAGTCATCAATCTGTATTGGTTGCTCCGACAAAAGCCCCAGAATTGTCTTCTCACCCGCGGTCAAATCAATTGCAATATCTCTCTGAGGCAGTATATAATTATTTTTAAGCTCAGGCAAGATAGAAAAAATATCCTCGGCGGAGGTCAGCAGATGAGCGCCCGCCTTGATTAATTCATTGGTTCCCTGCGATAATTTCGAAGAAATATTGCCGGGGATGGCAAAAAGTTGCCGTTCCTGAGCCAGAGCCAGATCAGCGGTCAAAAGCGCTCCCGATTTGACCCCCGCCTCAATGACCACCACGGCCTGACTCAGACCTGATATAATTCGGTTGCGGCGGGGGAAATTGTGCGGGGCCGGTTTGGTCCCCGGCAGAAATTCCGATATTACCGCCCCGCCGGCGGCGATATCTCGGTATAAGCCCTTATTGGAAGGCGGATAGATAACATCGATTCCGGATCCCAGAACCGCTATAGTGCGGCCCCCTCCTGAAAGAGCCCCCAGATGAGCCGTGGAATCTATCCCCAAAGCCATCCCGGAAACTATGGTAACCTCATGGCGGGCCATTTCCGTTGCCACCCGGGCGGCCATGGAACGACCGTATTCGGAGGCATTGCGCGACCCAACAATGGCTATCCCCTTTTCATCGGCCAGAGTCAGAGAGCCTTTTATAAACAGAAAAGAAGGGGCGTCATAAATTTGCTTTAATCTGGCAGGATATTCTCCGTCTTTTATTGTTAGAATGCGAAATTCATTCTTTTCGGCCCATTCTACCAGACGCAGGCCCCAGTCCAAATCTAGGTTATCTTTGATCTGACGCGCCAGTTTTTCACTGATGCCGGGAATTTCCACAAAACGAAGAAGAGACCAGTCGAGGATTTCCTGCGGAGTTTTTGCCTTATTTAATACCGCGCGTGTTAATACTGGTCCGATTTTGCCCACCGCCGCCAGGGCCAGAACCACGGCCGTATTAAGAGCTTTACTGTCCGTCATTCCCTGACTCAATGGCTTGAATTAAGGTATTTATCAGATTATCGATCCTCGCTCCCGATACCGCCGAAATGAAAATAAAATCAGATAATTTCTCCCGCATTTCATTCAGTTTCTTTTCAGCGATAATATCAATCTTGTTTACGACTTTGACTATCTTCCGGTTGATCAGCTCGGGATCATATTTTTCAAGTTCAGCGTACAATTTTTGATAAGTTTCTTCAACCCGGTTCTCAAAGCCATCTATTATGAATAACAGCACGGCGGAACGCTGGATATGCCGCAGGAACTGATGCCCCAGACCTTTACCTTCACTGGCCCCTTCGATAATTCCCGGAATATCGGCCATAACGAAGGTTTTATAATCGGGACCTTTGACAATACCCAGATTGGGAATCAGGGTGGTAAAAGGATATTCGGCGATTTTGGGGCGGGCGGCAGTAATTCGCGCCAGCAAAGTCGATTTACCGGCATTGGGATAACCGACCAAACCCACGTCGGCAAGAAGTTTCAATTCCAAGGCCAGGCGCAAATGACTTCCCGGCTGGCCCGGCGTGGCCTCGCGCGGAGTCTGATTGGTGGATGACTTAAAATGATCATTGCCCTTGCCCCCGCGACCGCCCCGGGCAATAACTACTTCACCGGCATGCTCATCGAGATCTGCCAGAACCGCCCCGGTAGTGGCATCTTTTATAATGGTGCCCACCGGGACTTTCAGGATAATATCTTCTCCGTTTTTTCCTGATTTTAATGCACCCATCCCCTGCTGACCTTTGACGGCCTTATATTTTCGCTTATAACGGAAATCAAGCAAAGTGCTGAGGTTTTCATCGGCCCGGATAATAACATGGCCGCCGCGGCCGCCATCGCCGCCATCGGGCCCCCCTTTTCGGATATATTTCTCCCGGCGGAAAGAAACACAGCCATCGCCACCCTTGCCGCTTTCGACTTCTATTTCAACATAATCAATAAACACAGCCGTAGTCCTGCCCTTTATATCGTTCGGTTAGCCTATTGAAGATAATATAATTATCTGCTTGGCAAACAAAAAGCCATCACTTTTTTCTTTCCTGAAACCCGCCTTTGTATATATTTGTAGGTCTATCAACGGAAGGAGTTCAAATGCGACCGATAATTACCCTGACTGTGCTTGCCATCATGGCCGCCATGATTTTTGTTTCATGCGAATCATCCGGCGGAGGCAAATCGGCTATAATATCCGGTACTGTTACCACCAGCGATACTGCTATTTTCTTAAGCGATGTTACTGTACGGGAAGATATTCCCGAAGGCCGTTCCGCAACCACGAATGAAAACGGTTATTTCATATTTAAGGATACCCCGCTTGACGGTCGGCTTTTCCTGATCGAAAAAGACGGTTATCAAACCGAGACTATCAAAGCCGTTTATGACGGTAATTTACCTCATCCTCTTCTTGTTTCCAATATCATGCTCTATGAAATCGGCGAAGAAAGGCCGCTTCCTGTGGAAGAGACTGTCGAAGAAATTGATACTCTGGAGAGTGAAACGGAATAGAAGCGTTATTTTTTGAAGAAGCTCGTTAGTTTTTCGCGAAACTCATTGCGGTCGATTTTGCGGTTCAACATACCCTGATAGGCAATTGAAATTTCCCCTGTCTCTTCAGATACCACCACGGCGATGGCGTCGGATTCTTCCGTTACACCGATAGCGGCTTTATGACGCATGCCGTAAAGTTTGTGATAGCGGGGATTTTTGGTCAGCGGCAGAGTGCAGGCCGCGGCCGAAATAAATTCACCGGAAATTATCACCGCTCCGTCATGAAGCGGAGTATATGGCGTAAAAAGAGTGATCACCACTTCGGCCGAAAGCTGTGCATCGAGTTTTTTACCGGTTTCGATGAAATTCTTGAGGCCGACTGCCCGTTCGACAACCATCAACCCGCCGTATTTTAATTCCGACAAACGCAATGAAGCTCGATACACTTCTTCTATGACTTTGGTCCCCTCATACTTTCCGATAACGCGAAACAGACGCGAATGTCCCATTTGCGCCAGCATCCCGCGCAGTTCCGGCTGAAAAATAATTACCAGGACTATAATGCCAACCGTGGCCAGATTGGAAAAAAGCCACATCAAACCTTCGAGCTGAAACCAGAAAGCTACAATAGCTACCGACAGGATCAGCACCAAACCGGTAATCATTTGAGCCGACCGGGTACCTTTCATAAGCGTGAGAAGCTTATAAATAATATAGGCTACGATGACAATATCAAGCAGATCGACCAGTCGAAATTTGATGAAACCGATAGTAAAGAGATCCATCTATACCTCACGCATCGCTGCCGCGACCGCGACAGCATCCTTTGAAGAAGCGACATCGTGAACGCGCACGATATCGGCCCCGTTAGATACCGCCAGAGCAGCGGCGGCCAGTGAACCGTTCAGGCGCTCCCGGACCTCGCGCCCGGTTATATCGCCGATAAACTTTTTACGTGATGCACCCGCCAAAAGCGGCCTGCCATATTTCTTAAAATAGGACAAATTCTTAAGCAATGTCAAATTATCAATCAACCGTTTCCCGAACCCGATCCCCACATCAAGGATAATTTTATCGCGTGCGATTTTATTATCTTCGGCAAAAGCCATTCTTTCCTCAAAAAAATCCGCGATCTCGCTTAACACATCATCATAATACGGCTTTTCCTGCATGGTCCGGGGGATACCTTTCATATGCATTAAAACCACCGGCACGCGCCCGGCCGCTACTACCGCGGCCATTGCGGAATCGAAGCGCAGGGCCGATATGTCATTAATTATATCGGCTCCAGTCTCCAAAGCCTTTCCCGCCACCGCGGCTTTATTGGTATCGACCGAAATCGGAATATCGCTGAATTCGCGAATGGCAGAAATCACCGGGATCACCCGTTGTATTTCTTCTTCGACCGTGACAGGCTCCGCTCCGGGCCTGGTTGATTCACCTCCGATATCGAGCAGATCGGCTCCCTCAGTTATCATTTTCTGGGCATCGGTTATGGCGATTTCGGGTGTGGTACTGCGCAGGGCAAAGGAATCGGGAGTGCAATTGATAATCCCCATGATCCGGGGTTTTTCCAGGCTGAATTCTCGTCCATCGGCAAACTGAATCGACATCATGGAAAAGGCCGCAACCCCACTTTATTTTCAGCGCCCGCCTTTAATCAGGGCAAAGGCTTCAGCGCGCGTTTCTTCCTTGCGTAAAATTCCTCGAATGGCCGAGGTGGTGGTCAGGGTACCCGGCTTTTTAATACCCCGCATGGTCAGGCAGAGATGTTCCGCCTCGGTAATCACAAGTACCCCTTTGGGACGAACGATGCGATTTATAATATTGGCCGCTTCCGATGTCAGCATTTCCTGGGTGGTGGGCCTGCGGGCCAGAGTTTCTATGACCTGAACCAAATGTGAAAACCCGGTTATCTTATTATTGCCCGGAATATAGGCTACGTGAGCTTTGCCAAAAAAAGGCAGGAGATGATGTTCGCACATGGAATAAAAGGGGATATCGCGCACGATAATCAATTCATCCCGATTATCAGCGGTATAAAGGGATACTTTTTTGCGTGGATCGACCCCAACACCCGAAAAAGTCTCAATATAAAATTCTGCTACCCGCTGAGGAGTGCGTTGCAATCCTTCTCGTTCAGGATCCTCGCCGATTCCTTCCAGGATCAGCCGCACCCCTTCTTCAATGCGCGCCTGATCAATCCGCCTGGGGGTCTTTCGAAGATTCTTTTTCGGTTTCTTCTTCCTGATTGCCGTCTTCGTCTTTAACTTCCTCTTCTTGCTTTTTTATACCAATAATGACATCTATTTCATTGCCATCGAGAATTTCGCGTTCAAGCAGAGCCATAGCCAACTTCTCTAATTTGTCCATATTCTTTTCCAAAAGATCGATCGCTTTTTGCTCTGCCGTTAAAACGAATCGTTTAATTTCTTCATCGATCAGTTGGGCCGTTTCCTCGGAATATTCGCGGGTCTGTTGAATTTCGCGCCCCAGGAAAATGTGTTCCTGCTTGCGGCCGAAACCCAGCGGGCCGACCTTGTCGGACATCCCCCAGTTGCAGACCATTTTGCGGGCCAGTTCGGTAGCCCGCATGATATCATTGCTGGCCCCGGTACTGAGATGACCGAAAATCATTTTTTCCGTTACGCGGCCACCCATTAGATACACCAGACGAGCCTCAAGATACTGCCGGGGATAAGTATGGCGTTCGTCCATCGGTAAAAAATGTGTGACCCCGAGCGCCATTCCCCGCGGCACAATAGTCACTTTATGTACCGGGTCGGCTTCGGGAATTAGCTTGCCCAGAAGCGCATGGCCGGCCTCATGGTAGGCAGTAATCCGTTTTTCTTCATCGCTGATAACCATCGACCTGCGTTCGGCCCCCATCATGACCTTATCCTTGGCATCTTCGAAATCAGACATCTCGACCGCGCTTTTTTCTTTGCGGGCCGCCAGCAGGGCCGCTTCGTTGACCAAATTCGCAATATCGGCCCCGGACAATCCCGGTGTACCGCGGGCCAGAATTTTAAGATCGACACCCTCGGCGAGTTTGACTTTTTTGGTATGAACCTTGAAAATTCCCTCGCGCCCCCTGACATCAGGGCTGTCAACCACTATCTGGCGGTCAAACCGACCGGGGCGCATAAGGGCGGAATCAAGGACATCGGGACGGTTGGTCGCCGCTATTAAAATCACGCCCTCATTGGATTCGAATCCATCCATTTCCACCAGTAATTGATTGAGGGTTTGCTCTCGTTCATCATGACCGCCACCCAGACCGGCTCCCCGGTGACGACCCACGGCATCTATTTCATCGATGAAAATAATACAGGGAGCGTTTTTCTTACCCTGTTCGAAGAGATCACGTACCCGCGATGCCCCCACACCGACAAACATTTCAACAAAATCCGATCCGGACATGGAAAAGAAGGGCACTCCCGCTTCACCGGCAATAGCGCGGGCCAGCAGGGTTTTGCCGGTACCGGGGGCACCCAGAAGCAGAGCGCCTTTGGGGATTTTGCCTCCCAGCTTTTGGAATTTTCCGGGATCTTTGAGAAATTCAATAATTTCCTGCAACTCTTCCTTGGCTTCCTCGGCCCCGGCTACATCGTTAAAAGTAACGCGCGGCCGTTCATCTGAAAACAGCTTGGCCCGGCTTTTGCCGAAAGAGAAAATGCCTCGGGTTCCGCCCGCTCCGCCCTGCATCTGGCGCAACATGAAAATCCACACGAAAATAATCAGCATCCAGGGAGCTACAGTAAGTAGAATTCCGCCCCAGTTCATGCCTTCTTCGCGGGCCGATATCGAAACGCCTTTGGCTGACAGCTTATGAACCAGATCGGGATCATCAAACGGTATGCGCAGGATGAACTTGGTGTATTTATGGCTTCCGGTGGGACCGCTGATAGTCAGATCTTCTGAAAACCGGCCTTCGAGGGAACGGTTGATAAACGTTACCGACGTTACTTTGTCCGTTTCCAAATACTGCAAAAAATCGGAATAATTTATCTGGGCCTGATCAGCCGTAGTATCCGTCATAAGCTGATAAACCAGAAGTACGGTCATTACTATTATGACCCAGAAAAGCAGTGAGCGTCCCTGGCCACGGAAGGAGAAACCTTCTTTTTTATCTTTATCATCGCCCGGCTTCCGGCGATTGTTCCCCGGATCGGAAGGCGGCATACTATACATCCGGTCAAAATTATCTTTCATTTAATTCCTGCTTTATTTTCCCAATCAGCCGTTTTTCTCAATGACCTTACCGATAAACGGCAAATTACGGTAAAACTGGCCATGGTCGAGACCATAACCGATCACAAAATCATTGGTAACCCTGAAACCGGCATATTTAATGTCCAGCGAACTCTCGCGGCGGCCGGTCTTGTCCAACAATGTAACAATCTCGATACTGGCCGGTTCCATACTTTTAATCAACTCTAGTAACTGGTAAGCCGTATGACCGGTATCGACCACGGCTTCCACCAGCAAAACATGGCGGTCCTTCAGGGAAACATCCGGCCCGCCGGTCAAAATCAGCTTCCCCGGTTTCATGGAGTCACCGTAACTGCGGGCCGAAATAAAATCCACTTCCAGCGGAATATTAACCTGCCTGACCAGATCGGCCATGAAAATGAAACAACCCTTAAGCACACCCACAAACAAAGGCGTTTTGCCGTTATAATCACTGGCCAGACGCTGACCGATTTCGCGCGTCTTCTTTTCTATACGGTCCTGTGAGAAAAGAAGTTCAAAGGGTTGTGATCTAAGTTTTGCTTCTTCTAATTTCAATTTTCAGTACTCTGTTCGTTTTCGGACCGATTTTGACCCGGTCATCTATTTCAATTCCCGCCAGCCAGACAATCCCGGCGGCATCACACACTATCGGCAACTCCCGCCTCAAAGGTCGTGGATATTTCCGGTCAGTCAGGAAATCACTCACTTTTTTCGATCCGGGCCGATTAAAAGGATGAAACCGCGCCCCGGCTTTCAATTCGCTCACATACAAATCACCATCCAATTGATCGGCATCAATAAAGGCGGTCCGGGTCGGGACTGTTTTCAGACGCCCCCCGGCAGGCCGTTTGATGATTTGAGAGTGAAAGCAAAGATGCGGGAAATCCAGATTTGTTTCTCCCGGGATCTTTAGCAGTGTTTTCCTGATCCTCCTTCCGGAAAAATAGATATATAAATCATCACCATAACGCTCAACCGTCAAACCTTCGGGCAAACTGCGCCGCCCGCCGTCTGCGGCGGTGATCAGCACCTGATCGACGCTGAAAAAGGTAATTTCCTGCAATTTTGCCTGTTCCAGTACCAGACGGATCAGACGCCTTCTTAACCATTTATCATACCCACAAAACGATGTTAAATCAAGACATATCTGGCCGCCGGGAGATACGGTCAATATCTTTTTGGCGGCTTTGTGTGTCACCTCCCCCAGATGTTTTTCCTCATCCTGCAAAATGCGGCTCAGGCGTAAAATATTGTGCGGGGCGGCGGCATTTATATCGCGGGAAATCAGCGGCAGAATACGATTTCTCAGACGGTTGCGGGCAAAACGAAAGCCTTTATTGCTGGCATCAATCAGATAATCCAGATTATTATCGACCAGATAATTTTCGATTTCCGACCGCGACAGATCATAAAGCGGCCGAATAATATTATCCCGGTGCGGCTTGAAACCGATCATACCTTCGCGGCCGCTTCCCCGAAAAAGATTAAAAAGAATTGTCTCCACGCGGTCATCGGCATGATGTCCGAGCGCAATCAAATCATAGCCCTCCCGGCCGGCGATATCATTGAGGGCTCGGTAGCGATAATTGCGCGCGGTTTCTTCAATGCCGGTTTTATCTTTTGTGGCCAGCCCGGGAATATCGATTTTCTCGGTATAAAAAGAGATGTTGCGGTCCCGGCATAATTTTTGGCAGAAAGTAATTTCCCTCTTAACCGCCCGGGGTCTAAGGCAATGGTCAATATAGGCCGCCCCGAGAGTGATATTGAGATTCTTCCGAAGATTTGCCAATATATGAAACAAAGCTACCGAATCGGGACCGCCGGAGAGACCGATCAGAATTGCCCGATCCAGACCGGGTAAATCGTATCGGTCAATGGCCTGCAGGACTTTTTTTTCAATCGCCTTCATAATCACTCCGGGGCTTCAATAATAACACAAAATGGTCTGATATGTTATTCAAATTCCTGCCGGTTTCTATTTTTTGTCTTGCCCTGTGGAACCGAGTCCATTTTAATCAGGTTTAGTCTTTTATGAAGCGGTAAGGATTTTCAAAACTCATAACCGGCAAGGATTTTTAATGCAGAAAGAACTATTGACCACAGAAAAAAACGAAATATATGATAACCTTTTGGAAACGGTCGGCAACACACCGCTAGTAAAATTAAGCCGCCTCGGCTCCGAACTGAAAACTCAGATTTACGTTAAGCCGGAATTCATGAATCCCGGCGGATCGATAAAAGACCGCATGGCGGTTTATATCCTGAAAAAAGCGGCCGCCGAAGGCAAAATCGGCCCTAAAACCACTATTGTCGAAGCTACTTCAGGCAATACTGGCGTGGCTGTAGCCATGTATGGCGCTGTCTATGGCCACCGTGTGATACTGACCATCCCCGATAAAATGTCGGCCGAAAAGGTAAATACTCTCAAAGCTTTCGGAGCCGAGGTTCACATCTGCCCCACCGCCGTTCCCGCTGAAGCTCCCGAATCCTATTACAGCACCGCTGTCCGTTTGGCCAAAGAAACCGACGATTATTTTATCCTCGATCAATATGCTAACCTCGCCAACCCGGAAGCTCATTATCACACCACCGGACCGGAAATCTGGCGGCAAACTGAGGGCAAAATCGATGTACTTGTTGGCGGCATCGGTACCGGGGGGACTATGTCGGGCGCGGGCCGCTTTCTTAAAGAAAAAAATCCGAAAATTACCACCGTTGCCATCGATCCCATCGGATCGGTTTTCGCCGACTGGGGGCTCCGCCAAGAACTTATCGAGCCGCATACTTATTTCGTGGAAGGCATCGGCGAGGATAAACTCTGCCCTACCTTACAGTATGAATACATCGATGATTTCATCAAAGTATCCGACAAGGACAGCTTTTTCTGGACCCGCGAACTGTGCCGCAAGGAGGGCATCCTCGGCGGCGGTTCGAGCGGTTCGGCCATCTATGGCGCACTGGAATGGGCCAAAAAGAACAATAAAGACCAGATGATGGTAGTCATCCTGCCCGATTCCGGCGTGAAATACCTTTCCCGCATTTTCAACGACGACTGGATGAAGGAACGAGGATTTCTGGATTAGCCCGCATTAGATCTTAGATAATCCGAATTGAATTTCAAAGCCTCGATGACTTCCAATCGGGGCTTTTTTTATTTTGATTAATTGACGGCCTGAAATAAAATCCGTAACTTTGAACTTTAATAAAATCCCCAACAAAGGACCCCGATGTGGCGCAACCGATAGCCGATAGTCCGGTCAAAAAAGATAACTTTATTCAGACTATCACACAATTTCCCCGGCCGTTCTGGATGGTCAACATCATGGAGATGCTGGAACGGCTGGCCTATTATGGCGTGCGGGTGGTAATCCCGATCTATATCGCCCAGGCCGATGAAATCCATGGACTCCATTTTTCTCAATCCGATAAGGGCATAATTTTTCTCTGGTGGGCGGTGGTACAATCGCTGGTTCCCGTCTTTTCCGGCGGTTTTGCCGACCGTTATGGATATAAAAAGACGATCGCTTTTTCCATAACGATAAAAGCCATCGGTTACCTGATGATGGCCACCCAGCGTGAGTTTTTACCCTTCCTGATGGGCTGTTGCGTATTGGCGGCCGGAACGGCCATATTTAAGCCCGGGGTGCAGGGCACTTTGGTCCGCACTCTGACCAAAAGAAACTCTTCCGTGGGTTGGGGGATGTTTTATATGCTGGTCAATATCGGCGGATTTCTTGGACCGCCGCTGGCTCATTTCCTCTATGGCTGGTCCTGGCCGACCGTTTTTTACGGTTGCGCCATAATCGTTTCGCTGAATTATCTGATGCTTTTAACCTATCCGGAAGTCTCGGCCGGAGGCAATCAAACCGGCGGTGTCCTGAAAATTGCCGCAATTACACTAAGGAACATGGTTCGGCCTCGCCTGGCAATTTTTATTCTGATCATGTCCGGTTTCTGGCTGATGTTTATGCAACTGTTCGACATGTTGCCGAATTTCATCGTGGACTGGGTTGATTCATCGATGATTGTCAAGCAGTTTAACCTACCATCGTGGCTAACGGTAGAAACGGCCCGCGGAACCCAGATCACCCAGGAATGGCTGATTAATGCCAATGCCGGCTTGATTGTTTTGTGTGTTGTTTTCGTCAGCTGGCTGGTATCGCGGATGCGGCGCGTTCACTCGATTTTGCTCGGGATTTTCATTTCCTCGATAGGCCTTATCGCGGCCGGTTTTACCATGAGCGGTTATTTCTGCATCCTGGGAATTCTCTGCTTCTCGCTGGGTGAAATGCTGGCCTCACCCAAAATGAACGAATATCTCGGTGTTATCGCCCCCGAAGGCGAAAAGGCCCTCTATATGGGCTATGCCAATATCCCGCTGGCTATCGGCTGGGGGTATGGATCTTTTCTGGGTGGCCAGGTTTATGAACGCATGGGTGAAAAAGCTTCACTGGCCATACGATATTTGCAGGAACAAATCAATTTCGCGGGTGATATTCCCCGCACCGAAGCGTTCGATATGCTCCAGCAACAATTGGGCATTAACGCTACCGATGCCACTCATCTCCTGTGGAATACTTATCATCCCTATGAGCTTTGGTATCAATTCGCGGCCATCGGATTCGCTTCTGCGATTGGTATCTTTTTCTATGCCCGCTGGATGAAAAAATACGAAGCTCCCGATATTTAATTTTTCGGGAGCTATTGGCGTAATTTATAGATTAATCAGGATTAATTGCGGCGGGAATTTCCCGGGCCTGATCGCGGGTGGCGGCTATTGAACGATGCCCGCGCCGGCCTCCGTGAGCGGCACACTCCGGCACAGCGCCGACAGCCTTTGATTTCATCCAGCCCCAGGTTAATGGCCGCGCGCGCTTCTACGATAACCCGATCACCGCTTGCCCGAATATCGGAAATTATGACCCATTTGTGCGCGCCCTCTTCCATCTCCCCGGCAAAGATTTTGATAACAGCCTGCAGGGCAATAAAATGTTTGAGATAAATAAATTGCGGCCAGTCACCCTCGGCCGAATAATCACTGCAGAATTTGTCAGGTTCCAGCCTCAGAATCTGATCCGGCGTCTGCCCCAAAAACAAAGATGCCAAAGGGGAACCTTCTATTTCATCAAAGGATTGTTCTTTTTCGGAATAGCCAAAATCGCGCAGGTGGTGGCCGCGATCAAGGACAAGTCTTAGGCGCGCGGTAAGTTGTCGAGTCATGGTAACGTCTCATAAAATACTATATATTCGTAACAAAAATACGGCTGTTATTTGTCCGGCGATGATTGTTTCTTGATAGAATACAAAAACGATCTTAATAGTTCCATATAGATGGTTTTAAAAGGAAGTTTTCCAGTGTTTTTTAGTGCTAAACGAAACAATAACACTTTCGTCCCCGTAATAAGTGTGGTGAATAATATCTATCAAGACAGGCCCAACGAAGAGCCTTCTATATATTTACAGGGAGATCGGTCATGGGAAATATTACCCGACGAAAATTTCTAAAAACAGGCGCCCAGGGAGTAGCATTAGCCTCGGTGCCTTTTTTATTTCGCATCAATCCGTTGGCGGCACTCGCCACCCCCAACCCCGATGCGATGACATTGAGAGATTATTTTGATCATTTCGGTGTTACCGAAACGGCGGCCAAAGAAGTAATGGAAGCGGCCCTGAGCAAGGGCGGCGATTTTTGCGATCTTTATTTCCAACATACGGTTTCAACTTATATCGGGCTGGAAGACAATGTTGTCAACCGGGCTTATACCAATGTTGACCTGGGAGTAGGTATCCGGGTCGTCAAGGGCGATCAGACCGGTTTCTCTTTCACGGAAGAAATCTCACCTAAAGCAATGAAACTGGCGGCCAAAACCGCGGCCAATATCGCTTCGGGCCCGGGCGGTAGCGCCCCGGGATCGTTTAATCCTTATGATCCGCCCAATTACTATCCTATCGAAACCGACTGGGAAACAGTTGGCGTGGAAAGCAAGATGCCGATATTGAGGACAATGAATGATATGATATTCGGCCTGGATAAACGGATTATCAAATCCCGCTCGGGTTTCGGGGATGACACGTCATACATTCTCTATCTCAATTCCGACGGAATTATAACTTATGATTATCAACCATCCAGCAGTCTTTTTATCAGTTGCACCGCCGAACAGGATGGTCAGGTCGAGTCATCCTATGCCGATTATGCCGGTCGCTATGGTATGGAATTCTTCACTCCCGAAAAAGTCGAACGCTTGGTTAAAAAATCAATCGATCGCACCGTGGTCCTTTTTGATGCCGTGAAACCTGACGCCGGAGAAATGCCGGTAGTCCTGGGTGCCGGTAGTTCCGGTATCCTCCTGCACGAGGCCATCGGCCACGGCATGGAAGCCGATTTCAATCGCAAAAATACGTCCATCTTCGCGGACAAAATAGATAAACCGGTGGCCGAAAAATTTGTTAGCATCGTCGATGACGGCACCAACAAAAACATGCGCGGTTCCATCAATATCGATGATGAAGGTCAGCCCACGGAAAAGACCTATCTGGTGAGAGATGGAATTCTCCGTTCTTATATGCACGATCTTATCAGCGCCAAATACTACAAAGTCAAACCGACCGGCAGTGGACGCAGGGAATCATTCCGTTATATGCCCATTCCCAGAATGCGCAACACCTACATGCTCGACGGGCCGCATACGCGCGATGAAATCATCGCCAGTGTGAAAAAAGGTCTCTATGCCGAGCATTTCGCCAATGGTCAGGTTCAGATCGGAGCCGGTGATTTCTCGTTCTATGTCAAGAACGGCCGCCTGATCGAGGATGGCAAACTGACCAAACCGGTCAAGGATATCAATATCATCGGCAACGGACCTCAGGTATTATCAAAAGTTACCATGGTCGCCAATGATCTGACATTCGCCGAAGGAGGCTGGACTTGTGGAAAGGCCGGTCAAGGCGTACCGGTATCAATGGGTCTGCCAACCGTGAAGGTATCCGCAATCACGGTGGGCGGAGTTAATTCCTGATTAGGGCAAAAATCTGAGAGTGAGGCAATAAAATGAATAGAAATGAAAGACGGGAATTGGCGCACTGGGTTGTCAAGCAAACCTTGAAAGCAGGCGCTGATGAAGTCTCGGCTTATATATCCAATTATCGTCAGGTGGATTGTTCCTACCGGGATGAGAAACTGGAGGAACTTAATGAATCTACTCAAAATTCGCTTTCTTTGAATATTTATGTTGATCATAAATATTCCGGACATACCACCAATGATCTCAGGCGAGATGCTTTGACCGGATTCATTGAGGAAGCGACAGCCATGACGAAATTTCTTGAACCTGACGAATTCCGAGCTCTGACCGATCCCAAGTTTTATAAGGGACGCCAGAATATGGATCTTGAGAAGGCCGATCCGGCCTATGATTCAATCACTGCGGACAAGCGCGTGAAGATGGCTCGCCAGGCAGAAAACGCCGCCAAGAACCAGAGTGACAAAATAATTACCTGCACCGGAGCTTATGGCGATTCCTATGCGGAAGCCATCCGGGTACACAGTAACGGATTCGAAGGCGAAAGTTCGGGCACCAGTCATTACAATTATGCTGAAGCTACGATGGAAGATAAAAATGGCGGCCGTCCTAGTGGATATTATTATGGTCAATGCCGCTATTTCGAAGACCTGCCGACTTCTCAATTTTGCGGCGAAGACGCTGTGCGCCGAGCCCTGGCCAAAGTCGGCCAGAAAAAACTGCCATCGGGGCGTTATGATATGCTAATCGAAAACCGTACCGCCGGGCGGTTACTGTCATCCCTTTATTCCCCCATGACAGCGCGTAATATCAGCCGTAAAAATTCTTTTCTGGACGGTAAGCTGGGACAGAGAGTCGGCTCGGAAAAGCTGACCATGATTGATGATCCTTTTGTCATTCGCGGTATGGGATCGCGGCTTTTCGATGGCGACGGTATCTCCGCCCAAAAAAGAGTGATGATCGACAAGGGAATTTTCAAGGCCTATTACATTGACAATTACTACGGCCGCAAGCTGGATATGGAACCGACTTCGGGAGGAACTTCCAATATAATCATGGAATACGGCACCAAAGACCTTAATACCATGATTAAAGGAATCAAAAAGGGTATCCTGGTCAATTCATTCCTGGGTGGTAATTCCAATGATACCACCGGCGACTTTTCCTATGGAATCGTCGGCCAGTATATCGAAGACGGTCAGTTAATCCATGGTGTCAACGAGATGAATATTTCCGGTAACCTGATCGACCTCTGGCAACAACTGGTGGATGTCGGCAAGGATGCTAATCCTTATTCATCGTGGCGACTACCGACTTTGCAATTCCATGATGTCGAATGCAGCGGCGCCTGAACCTGACTGATTTTTAACGGGGAAATTGAGCCATCCGCAATTTTACTGCGGATGGCTTTTTTATTGGAAATTTATTTATTCGCCGGCAATGGGGTCTTCGGAAAAGAGGATCGCTTTGAAGTCTTTATCGAACAGTTCATAATTTCGCCTCAGCCATTCCAGCAGCATAGTAACACATTCCGTCTTGGTTTCCATGTTGTGAATCAGAATAGCCTGCAATTCCTCTTCCTCGCAAAGGTCTATCCGTTGCTGATAAAAATCTATGGCCGCCAGCTCTTCCTGAAGAGAAGCCAAAGCCTGGTGCATATCACGAGCGGAATCGGAAATCTGATCGGGGGGCTCATTATATCCGCTGTTCATTATACCTCCTCTGTAAAGCCGGTTATCCCGGCCAAAATCCTGATACATATAAGGTCATACTATAACTTCTGCCGATCGCAGAGTCAATAGACCTTTCAGTAATCGTTAACCATAATGAAAAATCTCAAATTTGTTTTGACTTTTGGATTAAATTGATGTTTTTCCCGTTATGAATAATTGCGGGCCGAATCCTCGCTGGAAAATATGGCTGGCCGATGCGGGATTGTTATATGCCGCGGCCATCTGGGGAGCGACTTTTTTTATGGTTAAGGATGCTCTTTCCGGGGTTCATCCGATTACCATGGTCACCTACCGTTTTCTGCTGGCCGGTTTTCTACTGTTAATATTTTTACTGCTTACCCGGCGCTCCCTGCTGGCTAATTTGAAACGCGGTTTCTACCTGTCCCTGCTTCTATGGCTTCTCTATGTACCGCAGACCATCGGGCTGGGCTTGACAACCGCTTCCAATTCGGGATTTATCACCGGTCTATTTGTGGCTTTTGTACCATTATTTCTTTTAACAATCTTCAAACGACGGCCCACTTTGATGGAAATTCTGGCTTCGGTAGTCGCATTATTCGGATTGTGGATTTTGACCGGGGGGTTGACCTATATTAACACCGGCGATTTACTGACACTACTGGCCGCCATGGCTTATGCCCTGCACTTGCTCTATTCCGATCGTTATATGAAAGACGGTCTCGATCCTTTTGTTATCAGCTGTCAGCAATTTTTGCTGGTAGGTTTTTACAGTCTGATAGCAATGATAGTCTTCGATCTGCCTTTTCAGGTAACGACTACAGCCGCTTTGGGGACAATAATATTTCTGGCCCTCTTTCCCACCATGTCGGCTTTCGTAATTCAGATGATGGCACAAAAGATAACATCACCGTTAAAAGTGTCATTGATTTTTGCACTGGAACCTGTATTTGCCGGATTATTTGCCTGGACTTTGGGCGATGAACCTTTTATCTGGCGGCGAGCCGGTGGCGGATTATTGATATTTCTGGCCTTGATTATTTCCGGTATGCCTCCGCGCAAGCAGTTTTACTCAATTGGAAAGAGATTTAAGACCTGAGATTTGACGGTCCTCCCAGGATGCGCGCCGGGAGCATAATCAGGGCTTTAATCATCTGTAAAATTCCCTCAACGGCAAATCCGAGTAAACGGAACGGCAGAGAAATCAGCCAGATCAGGGGATAAAGAAAGATAGCCAGAATTGCCAGCGGCCAGCAAAGGACCAAAAGTAACAGCCAAAAAATAAATGTCAGCATATAATCACCTCATATATGTATACGATCGGCCCCAGGAATATATTCATAGTACGGTTTTTTATTTTTTAGCCAAAAATTCGATGTTTCTGACCCGTTAATAACATTTCAGGGGGATTCGACTTCCAATTCCGTTTCAATCCGGGATCCCTGGCGCATTATGGGAATCGAAAAGCGACTCTGGTCGGGATCGTTTATTTGAAATGTTATTGACTTGATCAATTCGGTATCTTTGTCCGCGCCGTCGAATTCAAAAACAGCATTAACCGTTTCTCCCGGTGTAATTTTTTCGGGTAATTTGATTTTCACCCTGTCTTTGGGCTTATCGACGACAACTATCTCAAGTTCCGAATTGGTTCGATTCGTAATTGCCAGAGTACGCGTATTACCGGGACCGTTTTGAGGCGAAAAATCAGCAAGCCAGGGTTCTATAATCAGCGGCAGGGTCGAATCCGGTGCCGCTACCACATTGGCACTAAAAGACACCCTCTGGCCCGGCGGATAGGTGTTGGTTTCCACCCGCGGCCGTTTGGTTACCAGGCCGACATATTTTTTGGAATTGAAAATTATTTCCAAGGCGGCGCTGTCACCGGGATAAATGATATCTTTGTCCAGAGGAGCCTGCGTACAACTGCATCCGGGAATGACTTTTATGATTTTCACGGCCTCATCTCCGGATGATTTAAGATAAAAAGTCCGCGAGAATTGCGCCTGCTGAGGGATATATCCGAAATCAAAGGCCGATTGGGGTATTTCCAGGGCCGGATTAGCTGAAAGGATTCCGGCCAGGATAAAACTAAAACCCCAAATTTTAATCGTTTTTATTATCATAAATTTTTCTCAATCCCGAAATATCAAAGAATCAAAAATCAGATATGCAGGAAACCTATTACTTTCCGGAAGACTCCGGCGCGATATCCTGTTCTTTCAAAGGAGTCTTGTACAGGTGAATATCATCAATCCAGACAGTTCCCTTGCCGCAGATATTCAGTTGTAGTACGGCATGGTATATATACTGGGGCTGAGTTAAAATCATATAAGCTTCATGCCGTTCCCAGTCTTTGGTGCCCACCAGCGGATTGTACTGGTCCCGGGTATAATATTGCGGCCCGGTACCGATATCGATGCGCATTTCAAGATACACCTCACCATCGAAATCTTCCGTCCGCAACATGGCCCGATAATAAAGGCGGCCCTGCTGTATATCGATATCATCTACTATGCCAATATTGACCATGAGCGAATCATAAGCATCAACCTTAATCGAGCCGTTGCCGTCGAACGAAACGGTCGAATCATATTCCGGCAAAAACTCACCTTCAAAACTGAAGGTACTATCCAGTGGCAGGTGCGCAATTTCGCCCCATTTTTCCTGTTTTTCAGTTAATTCTTCGGAAATATTGCGGACCTTACCCTTATTTTCAGATCCGGAATCACCGCATCCGATAAGAGACGGCAAAAGACCGACAGCTAAAATAACATATACCAATCGACGCATGTGAGAAACCTCATAAGTTCGGATTCAGATCCAAAATATAAAAATAATCGAATTGTAGTAACAAATATTTTTACAATAAAAGGCCTGTTCAGGTTCGCCTTAAAAGTAACCTTTTAAATGAATGGCAACAAAACAGCCAAAATTTATGGCAATTTAATTAGGTTAACTTGTTCTGCTCATTCGAATTTAGGAGACCGGGAAGAAAAAACGATTAACGGAACAACAGATATCTTTTGCTCTTAGGCAAGCTTTATCCTTTCCTTCGCTATGCTCAGGATTTTCAACAGGACCTTCAGAGGAACCTAAGAGTCAGTAATTCACTTCACTCGAATAACTATAATGAAATATCCCGCATTAAACATGCGGGATATTCATAAACTTACCTGTCGCCCTTACCAGCTGTTTGTTTTCTTGTCGCAATATTCCTTCGAGGACAAATAAAGGGGGATGTGATATTTTGACCCGGGCTTTTACGTTGACCGGCAGGCAGGTTCGAACCGGATGAAGAAATCGCAAATCCAGCGCACCTGTAACCGCATTTATCCCCAGGGAAAAAAGGCAATGGGTCATTACAGCGTCAAACAATAGTGAAATAATTCCTCCGTGAAGACGATCGTTATATCCCTGAAACTTCGATTTAGGATCAAAAATAAGGGACATTTCACCTCCGGGTCCGGGCTGAAATTCCAGACCGAGATCAAGAGGATCATCAACACCGCAAATTACACAATCACGGTGGGATTCACTGGCCAAACGCATATACATTGACTCTTTTTTATTTAACGTATGCATAATTATCTTTTAGTAGTAAACGTAATAATTACAGCCTATTTAATGATTAGCCTTGATTTAAATTGACCGATTATTGAATATTCTCCATTGCTCATGCGACCATCCTGCTTGTTCAATGGTCACAGACATTGTCACCCATGACAAGTTTTCCTTCAAGATAAGCCTTAACCACTATCTCCGGTTTCTCGCTTGGTGCCCCCACAATCACCTTGATGCCATTCTGGACAAAAATATCCTGAGCCCGGCCGCCCATACCACCGGAAATTACCACATTGCATCCCAGTTGGCTTAACCATGCCGGAAGCACTCCTGGTTCGTGCACGGGAGGTGTCAGCATTTCTATATTGCTTATTGAATTATCATCCGTGTTTACTTCGATAACGGCAAACTCTTGACAATGTCCGAAATGAGGACACAATAAACCATCTACTGTAGGTATGGCAAACTTCATTATTTATCCTTTCCTTGTTGCTGTACGATTACCTTTATTTCAATCCTGTCATTCAGGCATTTATTATCTGATTATTTCCTTAATTCGTTCCCAGAGTTTTTCTATATCTTTTGCGGCAGGTGAATCGCCGTTTTCCACTACCGATTGCCGGTTCAACTGCGCTTTGATGACGGCCTTGTCGTGGCGTATTTGCCCCAGAACAGGAATATCCATTCCTTGCGCCAGGTCTCGAATGCGGCTGGAGATATCGGTATTGATATCGCATTTGTTAATGCAAATACCGGTACGTATGCCAAAATGTCGGGTCAGCTGTAGCAATCGTTCCATGTCATGCATGGCCGACAAAGAAGGCTCCGTCACAATCAAAACGAAACCGGTTCCGGTAATTGATGCAATAACCGGGCAACCGATACCGGGAGGGCCGTCTATAAGAACCATATCCATTCTATGTTGAGCGGCCAATTGTTTTGCCTTCTGACGCAATATCGACACCAGCTTTCCTGAATTTGCCTGTGCAATACCCAGACGGGCATGAACCAACGGCCCATAGGGTGTTTCCGATAAAAACCACTGACCGCTAACAACTTCATTGAAGGCAATCGCCTGCTCCGGGCATTGATGGACACAGACGCCACATCCATCGCAGGCATACTTATCAATCCTAAATGTCTCGTCACCCTGACCTGCAGGGTAAAAATCATATTTGATGGCATCAAAGCGGCAGAATTCCTCACAGATTCCACAATTCGTACACTTCTCATTTATTATCGAAGCCTGTTTACCACCGATGAACTCATATGTCTTTTGCACTTTGTTGCTCAGGATTAAATGAAGATCGGCAGCATCGACATCACAATCGACCATTACCTTGTTTTTTGATAAAGCGGCCAGCGAACCAACCATACTGGTTTTACCGGTTCCACCTTTACCGCTTACTACAACCAATTCCATCAGTAGTAATCCGATTTACAATGTTCTCGTACAATATGTGTAAAATCTTTTCGTATCGGCTATTGACATTTATCATCATCTCGCCTCGTGAATATGCCTCCGCGAGATGGATATCATAAGGCAGCCTCAATAAAATATCGATTTTTTCACGTTCGCAATATTCCTCGGTCCGGGCATCACCAATATCCGAGCGATTGATTACCACTCCGAATGGCAAGTCCATTTCCCGTACCATGCCTACGGCCAGCTCAAGATCATTTAATCCAAACGGTGTGGGTTCAGTCACCAGAATTACAAAATCCGTATCGCTAATCGCTTCGATTACCGGACATGATGTACCCGGAGGAGCATCAAGGACAATTACTTGAGATTCTACCGTGAGTTTTTTCAATGCTTTCGTGACGGGTGGCGATACTGCCTCGCCGACATTAAGCCGCCCCTCATAGAAAGCCACTCCCATTCCGATCCCAATGTTTATACGACCGATTGATCTTGGATATTCCTCTATTGCCTTCTCCGGGCAGATGACCCGACATCCCCCACAACTATGACAGAGTGACGGAAATATCTTCACTGTCTTCCCTAAAACCGCTATGGCATTGTATTCGCAGGAAGCTGAACAATCGCCGCAATAAGTGCACTTGTCAAAATCAACTTTGGGAACCGGCACCGTAACATCAATTTCTTTGGTAATTGCCGGCTTCAGGAATATGCTTCCGTTCGGTTCTTCAACATCACAATCCAAATAAGCTACACTTGTACCGGTACCGGCAATGGCGATGGCCAGATTGGTGGCAATGGTGGTTTTGCCAGTACCACCCTTGCCACTGGCAACTGATATTTTCATAATCCCGTTCTTCAGCCTTCTATGGTCTTGTCATTTTTTGGCCACAATTTGGACAATTCATATCGAGACACGGCACACCCTGTTGGTGTGGAACGACCGTACCGCAACCGGGACAGACACAATTGCCGCCGGGACCCAGACCCCGACCGCCGCGCCCCATGCCTCGTCCACCTCCCCGACCCTGGCCCTGACCCACGCCTGTGCCGCCACCTTGCGCCTGACTCCCGCGCCCCTGACCGGTACCTCTACCACTACCTTGTCCCTGGCCGGCGCCTTGTCCGCTACCTTGCCCCTGGCCACCGCCACGTCCCTGGCCGGCGCCTTGTCCGCCGCCACGACCCTGACCGCCACCTTGCCCCTGACCACCGCCGCCGCTGAAGCTTCCTTTGAGTGACATATTATCCTCCGTTATTCTTTTTCTCGCGATTTAGGATTGCTTCCCATTTCATCCTCAATAACCTTCATGCGCGATTGAATATCGTCCATGATCTCCCTGAGATAGCGGGCCTGCTCCATTAAATAAGCAAGTTCGTCGCCTCCCGCCGTTCCCGATGACGAGCTACGGGGGAGGGGATCCGCGAATTCAGGCCGACCGCCGTAATCATAGTCACGTCCTCGCGCCCCATAATAAGGCGACCCTGTAGAGTAAAATCGGTTACGCCGTCCTCTGCCGCCCCCCATACCGTAACCCCGGCCGAATCCACGCCCTCTGCCATATCCAAACCCAAACCCAAAATCAGTGTTTAGGTATCCGGGAACATCGTAGCCGGCACATAAGCCAGCCCGACGGCCGGTCATCGGACCGGCTCCCCTTGGTCCTGTTCTGTCTCCACCTGGCATTTCTCATCTCCTTTTATTAATCAGTCAAAAATTCATCAACCTTAATACCAACGCTATCCTCAATGCTCTCAACTTTATTGGCTCTAAATAAAACTTGCCTTACATCCAATGGCCTTCTACAGAAGCCTTATCACAGATCTTGAGTTTATTGTTCCGAGCCAGATCTATCGCTTCCGATACGGTTCCTTCCGCATACAGAGCCACTTTAACCCCGGCCGCATCAAGAGCCAGAAATGCTTTAGGCCCAAAATTTCCTGCCACGACCAGATCAACCTTCTTATTAACGATATTTTCGGCCGTCTGAACCCCGGCTCCCTGCATAGCATGCACATTTTGCGTGTTTTCAACAACCTCAATGCTTTCATCGTTGGTATCAAAAATCAGGAAATTTAGGGCTCGGCCGAACCGAGGATCAACATCGCTGGTCAAATCGGTACCTTTTGATGATACTGCTATTCTCATTTATCCTCCTTATACATTTCGTTCCGGCCTAACCTACCACGGCCCCCTCCACGCGGGCCATTGCCCCCGCGGCGACATCTTCGCCCTCGGCCGGGTGAAAAAAAATTATCACTATGCAAAACCCCACCCGAATAGGCAGCGATAATTTGGTCAACTTCCCCCTGAAACCAGGGCTTTATTTTTATTCCTGATGCACCTAGAAGTCGCTCAAATTGACTTGAAATGGCGGCACAAATTAACTCGTTAATCCCAAGCCCCGATATGAATTTCGCTCTATGGGAAATGTCTGCCAGAGGAATATCTATCATTGTCCGCGAAGTTTCCCGACCGTCAGTAATTTCAACTATTAGAAGATGATGGGCAGTGTCCATCACTGGCGAAATACGTCCATTCCATATCGGAATTGCAACCTTACTGTTCATGATTAAAACTAAAGCATAATTCGTACCGAAAATTCTTTCCTAAATAAAAAACAATGTAACGCATAGTATAACAATAAATTAGGAGACGTTTTCGACTGATTAAGATTAAATAAAAAAGACCAGATATTGCAATAATGCATTTATGTTATTAAACGATGGTGCGTTAATGCACTCTTTATTATTTTCGATGATTAATATCCAGTTTCTTCATTTTTCGCCAGAGCGTTGTTTTATGCATTCCAAGTTCTTCGGCTGTTTTCTTTCTGTTCCAGCCGTTTTTACGTAAAGCCTCGCCGATGAAAATACGTTCAAGATCATCAAGCGATGCCGATTCGACTATTGGCCTATCTGTTTTGGGGCGGACATTCTCAGGCAAATCATTTACATTAATAGTCGTCCCCCGGCAAAGCACAAAGGCATGTTCTATGATATTTTCCAACTCTCTGATATTGCCTGGATATTTGTAACTCATCAAAATAGCTAATACATCAGGTGATATATCGGAAATAAAATTATTCTTGAGATTGTTGAAGCGACGAACAAAATGATCAATCAATATCGGGATATCTTCTTTGCGTTCGCGAAGTGGTGGCAACTTGATCCGGATCACGTTAATACGGTAATATAAATCTTCCCGGAATTCGCCTGCTTTGACAAGTTTCTCCAGAGTTTTGTTCGTGGCTGTGACAATACGGACATTGGCATGAACCGATTTTGTGGCACCCAGGGGTTCATAGGTTCTTTCTTGGATAACTCGCAATAATCGCACCTGCAGGGCCGGAGAAATATCGGCAATCTCATCGAGAAATATCGTCCCGCCTTCAGCCAGGGCGAAGCGTCCCGGTTTATCCTTGCGTGCATCGGTAAATGCTCCAGCCTTGTAACCAAATAATTCCGATTCGAGAAGCGAATCAGGAAGCGCCCCGCAGTTGACTGCGACAATTGTATTATCGGCCCGATGGGAAAGATTGTGTATGGCGTAAGCAACCAATTCTTTACCGGTACCGCTTTCGCCTTCTATAAGAACGGTGCTGTCACTTTCGGCTATCCCGGGAAGGATATCAAAAAGATTCAGCATTTCGTTGTTGTTACTGATTATATCATGGAAAGAATATTTCTTTTCCAATTCCCGCCGGAGTTCCTCAATAACGGTCAAATCCCGGAAAGTTTCCACACCACCGACAACATCTCCGCTTTCATTTTTCAATACGGCTGCCGAAATACTGATAGGGACCCTGTTTCCGTCGGCGTTGATAATAAATACGGCCCGGTTAACTACTGGCCGCTCGGTGTTATACGTTTCCTTTAGAGCGCAACCTGTTTCACAGATAGAGGAATGAAATACATCACAGCATCTCTGACCTATAGCTTCCTCCTTCGGCACACCCGTTATCTCTTCAGCTGCCTTATTGAAGGATGTAATCTGCCAATCACAATCAACCGTAAAAACCCCATCCGCGATCGAATCAAGAATAATCCCGGTTGTATTTATATTTTTATCTTTATCCGCCATAACCTTTAGATCCAAATATCCTGTGCCTATTATATATCGCGGGTTGCAAATATGCAACCACAATTATCAAATGAAACATAAAACGTTGACGGATTTGCCAAAGACTTGAAAAGAACATATATTTCCATTATTAATCGCTATTAGTGGAGTTTGCACGATGGGAAACGGACCATTGAAAGATAAGTCAAAAGAACAGAAGTTTTACAGGGTGATTCTTAGATCTATTGCCGATGGTGTGTTTACTGTTGACAGGGAGCGAATTATTACCAGTTTCAATCCTGCCGCCGAACGGATAACCGGTATCCCGGAATCCCGGGCTATTGGCGAACAGTGTTATAATATTTTCCATTCCAATATTTGTGAAAACTGCCCTCTGGGAGAAACATTGAAAACAGGTGTTGAGGAGGTGGATCGACCGGTTAACATTATCAATGCCCACGGAGACACGATACCTATAAGTATTTCCACGGCCATATTGAAAGATGATAATGACGAGGTGCTTGGCGCAGTGGAAACCTTTCGTGACCTGTCAGCTATCGAAAGTCTGCGGAAAGAACTATACAAGAAATATTCATTTGAAGATATAATTTCAAAAAGCCCCAAGGTCACCAAGCTGTTTTCCATTCTTCCTGATATCGCCGAAAGTGAAAGTACGGTACTGATCCAGGGACCATCGGGTTCAGGTAAGGAATTGTTCGCCCGTGCCATTCACAATATAAGTCCACGCAAAGATAATAATTATGTCGTTATTAACTGCGGTACACTTCCAGTCCATCTTTTTGAATCGGAACTTTTCGGATACATGAGAGGAGCTTTTACCGATGCCAAGCGAGATAAGCCAGGCAAGCTCGTAGCCGCAAACAAAGGCACCGTATTCTTTGACGAAATCGGTGATCTGCCTCTTTCGACGCAGGTTAAATTATTGCGTCTTCTCCAGCAACGCGAATATGAACCAGTAGGTGGCACCTCGGTAGTAACTGCCGATATCAGGGTGGTGGCCGCTACCAATCATAATCTCAAGGAACTCGTCGCCCAGGGAAGATTCCGCGATGATCTCTATTTCAGGCTGGCTGTGGTCAAAATAAAACTGCCGCCGCTCAATCAGCGACGCGAAGATATCCCTTATCTGGTCGATCATTTTATAAAAAAATTCAACTCCCGTCGCGGGAAAAATATCGTGGGAGTCAGTCCTAATGTTATGCACATCTTGATGAGGCATGGTTTCCCGGGCAATATCCGGGAACTGGAGAATATTATCGAATACGGTTTCGTGGTTTGCCGCGGAAGCATTATTCAGACTTCGCATCTGCCCGGTGAATTAACGCGATCGACTTCCGATTCTAATACCGAACCGGACCAGTATTCAACCCCCATTACCGAAACTATCAAAGCGGAAACCTTAATCAAGGAAACCCTTTCGCAAACAGGCGGGAATATTACCGAAGCAGCCAAAAAATTGGGCATTCACAGGACAACCCTTTGGCGGCGCTTAAAACAATTTGATCTTGATATTTCAGATTTCAAACATTGAATATTCCATTGCCAATAATGTTGCAATATCACAATAATTGCAACATGTGATGTTGCGTCGCAACGCATATTGTTTCAGTATGCGCAACATTACAATTTCAGTCACACGCCCTTAATACCTACATAACAATAAGTTAAACAACGTCCTGAAATCTCGGCATCATATATGCAACAGTTCCTATTAGAATGGAATCAATTGTCGCCATACCAAAATACAAGGACGCGGTAGCCCCTTGCTTCGAAACAGCCTCTTTTATACTCATCTCACGGCTGGAGCAGAAGAAAGAGGTATCATCTTCAATTATCACGTGCACAGGTTGCGAAGGTTTCGGTCGGGTTAGAATAATCCAGAATAATGATGCGGAAGTACTGATCTGTAATGGCATCAAGGGATTTTATCGTGAGATTCTGGAATCGGCGGGAGTCACTGTTATAGACAATGTTGCGGCGTCGATTCAATCAGCGCTGGATCAGTTTTTGCAGGGCCGTTTGAAACCAAAGCCGCGCACCGACGAACTGGCCGAGACAACATGCAGTATTCCTCACAAAGACCTTGTATGCTGGGCCAAAGAATTATTTGAAAGCCACGGTTATCACGTGACACTGGCCAGCGAGAAGGCTCCCTTTCCTATTGATATGATTGCCCGTATCGAGTGTCCCTTATGCGGTAAAAACATCAGTGTCGCGGTTTGTTGCGGCGCTCATATGTATCGTATCGACAATGAAATCCGTGAATTCCATCACAGTGCCTCATCAGGGTACCAAGCGGAAGTTTATATCCATCCCGACCATCCGTCAGTCGAAAAGCGGTGTCAGGAATTTGGTATCCAGATGATAGATCCTAACGCGGATACAGCAAACCAGGATAGAACTGTTACGGGACGAATACCGCTTTTATCATATCCCATTCCGGGACATGAAAAAGCCTGCCTTAATGGCAGTTGACAGAAGTATATAATATTCGGGGATGCGCAAAGGCGCTCTCCGATTTTAACGATAACAACAGGAGATCACATGGGCGCGACACATATCACCGAACAGGAACGAGAGAAAGCGTTGACGTCGGTAAAAAAATCTGAAGTAATCGAGAAACAAAAACTCAATGTCCGATACCATGTTGAAAATTATGATGCGACCGATCGCCCGCGCCGCTTTCTTGAAGCCTTCGCGGCGATTTTGAAACATACCAACTATCGTTTCGCCCTTGACCATTTTATTCGGGTATCTGCCAAATGTTCGCGCTGTACCGCTCAATGCCCGGTTTACCTGGCTACTGGCGATAATCGCGATATTCCCTGTTACCGGTCTGAATTGCTGTTATCTGTATATCGCCGTCATTTTACGGTCGGCGGTGCGTTTAGGGGCCGTCTTTTTGATAATGGTGAGTTAACCGATAAGATGATCCAGGAAATGGCTGAATCATTCTGGAACTGCACGGCCTGTCGCCGGTGCACGCTCGAATGTCCGGTTGGTATCGATCATGCTCTCATTACCCATCTGGGAAGGTTTATTCTCAGTGAAATTGGTATCGCACCGCGGGCTTTGGTGGTCAGCACACGAGAGCAACTGGAGGGCAAAACAGGGAACACATCGGCCATCCCCGTGCCGGCTCTTTTAGACACTCTTGAATTTCTGGAAGAGGATATGAAAGAGGAAAAGGGAGTTGATATCAAGTTCCCGATGGATGTTGAGAACAGCGAGTACCTGTTCGTGCCAGCTGTTTCTGATTTCCTTATGGAAGCCGAAACCCTGATGGGAATCGCGGCGGTATTCAAAGCTACCGGTGGTTCCTGGACCATCAGTACCGGCTATTACGATGCCATCAATTACGGCCTTTTTTACAGCGATCGTATGATGGAACGCATCATCAGAAAATTATACGCCGAATCGGAACGGATGAAGACGAAGGCAATTTTAATCGGAGAATGTGGTCATGCATCGCGCTCGGCCAAATATTATGTCCCTGTTCACTGTGGCGGCGATAAAGCCAGACCGGTTTTTAACATCATGGAATACACCCATCGAATGTTGAAAGAGGGTAAACTAAAACTAAAACCCGATTGTATCACCGACACGGTAACCTACCATGACCCCTGCAATATCGCCCGCCAGGGGTGGATTGTCGATCAACCGCGCGAGATAATTAGAGCTTTTTGTAAAAACTTCGTGGAGATGACGCCGCGCAAAAGGGAAAACATCTGTTGCGGCGGCGGCGGTGGAACGGTTTCAATTGATGAAATAAGGTCTTACCGGACTACCGTGGGGGGACGGGCCAAAGCCGATCAGATTCGCGCCACTGGAGCCAAATACCTGATAGCGCCCTGTGCCAACTGCAAAAAGCAATTGCGGGAATTGGTAGAAGATCAGGGAATTGACTGTGAAGTAGTCGGTCTTCACGATTTGATATACAAGGCTATCATTTTTGATAAAGATGAATCAAAACAGACTATGCAAGTTGAGAGGAAAGGATAAATTGTGCAAGAGATACTGGACTTTGCCCGAGGACCTCTGTTCCGCCTGACATTAGCTCTGATGATATTGGGGCTGGCAAGAGTTCTCATCCTGGATATCTGGGGAGCCATCTCAGCATACCGCCGGGCCGGCGACAAAAAACTGGTTTGGGGTGATGCTGTTATCAAAACCATTCAATGGTTATTCCCCGTCAAAAGAGTTTTTACCAGGCGACCGATTTACAGTCTTTTTTCGATCCTTTTTCATGTCGGTTTAATCCTGGTACCAATATTTTTTCTCGGCCATGTACAATTATGGAAGAATAGCATCGGCCTGTCATGGTGGAATCTTCCTGAATTTTGGGCCGATCTGCTGACTCTGACAACCATCGCTTTCGGATTGGCCCTGATACTGGGACGCCTCGGCAGCTCCTCAGCCCGGTATCTGAGTCGCAAGCAGGATTATATCTGGATCCCATTGCTGATTATCCCCTTCATAACCGGATATGCCTGCGCTAACATGCTTTTGAGTCCAAGCTGGTATCGCATTCTCATGTTATCCCATGTACTATCGGCCGAGGTTATTTTCATTTTTATCCCCTTTACCAAAATCGCTCATTGTGTCCTGATGCCTCTCTCTCAGTTCATTCTTGCTCTGGCCTGGAAATTCCCTGCTCGGGTTGATGATAAAATCTGCACCACATTGAAAAAGAAGGGAGCACCGGTATGAAAGCTATTCTGACCGATATCACCAAATGCATCGGTTGCTCCGAGTGCGTTGTAGCCTGCAAAACTTACAATAAACTTCAGTATGACGTCCCGCGCGACTGGCATCGCAACGATGGCCTTTCCGCGCGCAACTGGACAGCAATTATTCACAAAGCGGGACCGCATTACATCCGCAAGCAATGCCGTCATTGCCTTGAACCAGCTTGTGTCTCTGCCTGCCCGGTGGCGGCCCTGGTCACAACCAAAGAAGGCGCGGTTATATATAAGCCGGAGAAATGCATAGGTTGCCGTTATTGTATGGTGGCCTGCCCCTATGGCATTCCCCGCTATGACTGGGAGCATGCCATTCCCTATATCCAGAAATGTAATATGTGCCATGACCGCCTGCGGCAGGGAAAACAACCGGCCTGCACCGAAGCCTGTCCGACTGGGGCGACAATCTTTGGTGAGCGCGAAGAATTGCTGGCCGAGGCTCACCGCCGCATACAGGCTGAACCCGATAAATATATCGACCATGTCTTCGGGGAATTTGAGGTTGGGGGTACAGTGGTACTGTATATCTCCGATATTGATCTGGGCTTTTTGACATATCCCGTCAAATCGGGAGATAAAGTGTTACCAAAAACAACCGCCCCGGCCATGTCGGCCGTTCCTCCGGCCTTTTTAGGGATGGGAGCTATTATGGGCGGCCTTTACTGGTTCTGTAAACGTCGCGAGAGACTTCAAAACGAAAAGAAAAACGGTAAGGTAGACTCATGAACCGACTGAGTACATTTAAATCAATTCTCTGGGCTATCACCGGCCTGGCTATCGCCTTCGGGGCAACCCGGATGATATTCGGCCTGGGCTCCGTATCGAATTTGAGCGATGCCACCCCATGGGGTATTTGGAAAGGTATCAATGTCGTACCCGGTATCGCTTTGGCGGCCGGCGGTTTTGTCGTAACAGCCATAATCTATGTCATGCGCCGTCACGAATATCATCAATATGCCAAGGTATCAGTACTTCTGGCCTTTCTGGGGTATATCACCGCGGCCACCGCTCTGGTTGTAGAACTTGGTCTGCCCTGGATGGTCTGGCATCCCATCATCTACTGGCAACACCATTCCGCATTATTCGAAATATCCTGGTGTGTGATACTGTATTTAACCGTGCTGTTTCTGGAATTCATTCCCGTACCGCTGGAGGAAACGTCGCGATTCGCCGGGATTCGTCGCTTTCTGACCAAATATAAAATCGTGCTGGTTTTTCTGGGAATCATGATATCGACTTTGCACCAGTCATCTCTGGGAACCTTGTTTCTGATAACTCCGGAAAAACTTCATCCTCTTTGGTACACTTCAATATTGCCCCTTTTATTCTTCATATCAGCGATTGCGATTGGTCCGCTTATGTTAATTGTTGCTATCCTGACTATTTCCACTCTGTATCGCAAACATCTCGAGATGAATAAACTGTCCAACATAGCCCTGATTTCAATGGTAGTCCTGATCGTTTACGGTCTTTTGCGCTGGATTGATCTGGCCGTTGCCGGTAAAATAGCTATGGCTTTCGATGGTTCCTGGCAGACGGGTGTATTCTGGATGGAAAATGCCCTGATGTTGTTTATCCCTGTCATATTATTGTCCATCCCTGCAACCCGACGATCAAAAACAGGGTTATGGACAGCTACCGGATCGGCAGTTCTTGGAATGGTGCTCAACCGCGCCAATATGGCCGGCATAATGTTGGTCAATACTGGTAATATTTATACGCCCACACTGTATGAAATATTCATAAGTCTCGGTATTATTGCCGCCGCAATCCTGGCTTTTCTATTTTGCATCGAACGGTTTAACATCTGGGATGTTAAATGGACCAGTGATGAGGAACGACCGGATGCTTCACCGCGCTTTGGTCACGCATCGGAAGTCTGGCTGGGAACGCCACGCATTGCCGGTCGAGCGGTTTATTCACTCGTCTTTGTATTTTCGCTGGCCGTCGGTCTGGCAGTTATTCCCAGCAATCGCATTCAAAGTGCCGGTGTCCGGGATGTGCCGGTTAGCAGGGCGCGCGGGGGGGCAACGCTGAATATAGATGGCAACCGCGACGGCTACGGCGTTGCCTTTGCCCACGATGACCACGCCAGACGTATAGGCGGGGATTCTATGTGCGTTGTGTGCCATCACAGCAATATTCCCCTGGACAGTCAAAGTAGCTGCTATGAATGTCACAGCAATATGTACACTACGGCCGACATATTCCGGCATGACTGGCATGCTGATCCCGAAGGTGGTAACCTGGCCTGCAATATCTGCCATAAGGCAGATGAACAGAGAACAGCCTCAACGGCGGTTGCCTGCGATCATTGCCATAAGGATCTGGTACCGTCCGGGGCAACCATTGAGATCAAACAATATCTGGCCCCTTCCTATGCAGATGCTCTGCACGGCACCTGTATAACCTGTCATAAACAAAAAGCCGCAGAAATGGCAGATAAAGAAAATCTGGGCCAATGTGCGACCTGTCACAAGTTGGATGCGCCATCATATCTGCCTGCTGAGGTGGTAACTGCTTTTCGCGATACAATGTACAATCATGTTGTGCTCCCGCATGACACAAAAAATGACATGAGTGATGACCTTGATGAAGCAAAAGATAATATTAATCGTTGATGATGAACCGGATGTGATCTCTTATCTGTCCGCCATTCTGGACGAAGACGATTATGGTATCCACACTGCCGACAATGCGGAGGACGGTTTAAAACGAGCGCGGGAATTGCAACCGGATTTGATCTGTCTTGATATCATGATGCCCCAAGAATCAGGCTTATCGCTGTACACCAAATTGCGCCAGGATAAACGTCTGACCACAACTCCGGTGATAATAATCAGTGGTATCGAAAGCCAGCAGGAGTTTGATTTTCGCCGCTATGTTACGGATAAGAACATACCGCCCCCCGATCGCTATATTGAGAAACCGATTGATGTCTATGAATTCGTCTCGGTTGTTGATGCGCTCACAACAAGTGAAGGCAACGAATCTGCCGGTAAACGGCGACAACAGGGTGAAATACAATGACTAAACGCAAGTCTAATAACGGCACGGAGCTCAGCGATTGGTTTTACCGAGAGCTGTTTCAGCAAGTGCCGTTGAATGTGGCCATTATCGATAAAGATTATAACATCATCAAGGCCAACGATAATTTTAGCGATTACTTCGGCAACTGGAAAGGTCAGAAATGTTACAAAGTTTATAAAAACCTCGATTATCCCTGTGTGGGTTGCAATGCCCGTTTAACTTTTGAAGACGGTAAAGTAAGAGTCAGTGACGAGTCAGGCGTCGACCAGCACGGTAAACAGGCTCATTATGTAGTACATCTCGCTCCCTTGCGTAAACGGGCTAACAGTCCCGTAGAATACATAGTCGAAATGTCTCGCGATGTTATCGAAACCAAGAACTGGCAGGCGGAATATCAATTGCTTTTCGAACGAGTTCCCTGTTATATAACCGTAATTGACCGCAATTATAAAATTATTCGTGCCAATGAAAATTTCCGCGATAATTTCGGTGACGTGGTTGGACGGCAATGTTATGAAGTTTACAAAAAACGTAAAACGCGGTGTCCGAACTGCCCGGCCCGAAGAACTTTTCGCGATGGCCGGGTCCATCATTCTGATCAGGTCGGTATAAAAAAGGGAGGAGAAAAGGCCCATTATCTGTTAACCACCGCACCTCTGGGCCGTGATACGGAAAATATTGCTCACGTGATCGAAATATCCACGGATATCTCGCATACCAAGCAACTGGAGATGGAAATTATTGAAGCCGAACGCCATGCCGCCGTAGGACAAACCGTAGCGGGGTTAGCTCACAGTATAAAAAATATCTTGATGGGACTGGAAGGCGGCATGTATATTGTCGGTAAGGGTCTGAGCAAAGACGACAAGGAAATGCTGGATCAGGGATGGGATATGCTTAAACGCAACCTGAATAAAACCACATCCCTGGTTAGGGATTTTCTGAGCTTTTCCAAGGGACGTTTACCGAATCTGGTTATGTCCGATCCAAATCTGCTGGTTGGAGAAATTATACAGCTGTATAAAGAGATAGCCAAACAAGTCGGCATAACACTGATAGCTGAACTTGACAAAAAAATAACCAACGTTCCCCTTGATCCGAGTGGTATCCATACCTGCCTGACCAATTTGGTGTCGAACGCTATTGATGCCTGCCAAATGAGTGATGACCGGGAAGGTATTGTGCAAATTAAAACAGCCGATAAAAAAGGCGTTCTGTCATTCACCATTTCCGATAACGGCACGGGAATGGATACCGAAGTCAAACGCAAAGTGTTCACCACCTTCTTTACCACCAAAGGTAATCAGGGTACCGGCCTGGGCTTGTTGACGACCCGGAAGATTGTCAAAGAACACGGAGGGAGAATCTCCGTTCACAGCAAACCGGGAGAGGGATCATATTTTACTATGGCGTTCCCTAAAAAAAGACTCCATGCTCTCTACGAAGAAACCGGTGGTGAAATTGCAAAGAGAACGAACTGATAAAAAGGATCATGTATGTCTGCTGACAAAACAAAAACCATTCTGGTCGTGGACGACGAGGAAGATATTCGAAATTATCTCTCAATGGCTCTGAAAGATGCCGGATTTACGGTTGTCACCGCCTCCGACGGCAATGAGGCGCTCGACCAGGTAAAGAAGCAACGCCCGGACCTGATTTCTCTGGATTTGGTAATGCCTCATAAGTCGGGAGTGAAATTTTACCGTGAATTAACTACTAAAAAAGAATGGGCCGATATCCCCGTTCTTATCGTCACCGGCCACGCTCGTGATGATCTGGGAAGGGCAGACCTGAAGGAACTAACCATGTCGGGCCCCGGCATCTATCTTGAGAAACCGGTTAAACCACACAATTATATTGCCGCCATTAAAACCCTGCTGAATATGGAAACCACCGCAGATGAAAAAGAACAGGCCGAGCAGGTAGCTATTCAGAACGAACTGAAGAATCTGATTGACAAGGTCGATGCCAATACTCTGCGAGCTCTTAAGGATGTCATCAATAAGCACCTGGATTAAATTGTCTGGATAATTGCGCCTTTAAATAATTGGAGATCAGCCATGAGCAAGAAAATATTAATCATCGATGATGAACCGGATATACTTCGTTATCTGGGGCAATTTCTCCAGGACGCCGGATATGAAACCGTGACCGCGAGTGATGGTTCGGAAGGGCTGGAAATCGTTGCCAGAGAAAAACCTGATCTTATCACCCTCGACCTTCAAATGCCCAAAGACACCGGTACCGCTTTTTACCGCAAGATGCACCGCGATCCGGAACTGAGTAAAATCCCGATAATTGTTATCAGTGGTATTGCCGGACGCCACCTGGCTATCCGAAAACCCGTGGCAGTCTTCGACAAACCAATCGACAAAGAAGCCCTGCTGGAGGTTATCGAGAAAATAATAGGATAACAGGATTGAATCAGTTCAAAGGAACAAAGTATTTCTCATTCGCAAATCGTGCTCGATTAAGCGGAGAAGGCAGGCTTCTCCTCAGAGTATTTCCCCTAACTTCTAATATTTATCAGCGTCTATCCTTCTATTCACTAATTGTGCACGGCTGATTGCCACCAAAGAAGATCGCATAAACAATAAAACTGGCATCGGCAATATTAACTGACAAGTCGCAGTTGGCATCAGCCGAAATTAATGGATCAGGCAACGTTCCACCAAAGAAGATAAAGTTTACGATATACGATGCGTCGGCAATATTGACCGATTCATCACCGTTGGCGTCACCCTCTTCATACTGAAATCCTTCTTCAACGATATATTCATATTCATCCGAGTCGCCCGGCGGCGGCACCCTCTTGTCGACAACCACCACCACTTGCTGAGTGCCGTCAGTTTTGATAATGGCCGAATATTCCTCATTGCCTGTAACATCAAGCTCCGAAAAAAACTGAATCCGGTATTTGCCTATAAATGGATTATTTATTACTAATGAATCATGAGGGTCCTCATAATATTCACCCTCACCCGGAGGCAGGTCATCCACCAACGTCCCGTCGGCCAACAGCCCAAATTGATCTTCATTAGGATCGGTTATTAAAACATTTATAGGGCTGTAAACGACAACGATCAATGGCTTTGGAATTAATTGAAAATTCTCGCTGAACTCGGAAGTATTCCCCAGCGTATCAGTAGCGGTCATGGTTATTTCCGTATAGAAAGGATAAGTGTTGGCGAAAGTGAAGGCGAAACTGCCATCCGATTGAGCGGTATCACGTCCAATATATGCGTATGCCTCCCCATAGCCGCTCGGATCCGGAGGTAGAGTATCATGACCCACCGGATGAGCCACAAAGAATTCGATATAACCGGTATCCAGAATATGCCCATAGACCGTGAAACTGCTGTCCCCAAAGGCATAGATGGAATCTACTTCGGGAAAATTGAGGAGATCATTTGGACCGGTATCACTGTCATCGAAATCATTGACCGTAACTCCATCGTCATTAAGATCAATTCCAAGACTACCGTTACCATAAATTATATTTCCCGAAATATTATTGTATGATCCAATACCTGTAGCTAGTGAAATCCCATTTCCATCATTACTATAAATTCGATTCCTTTGGTCAGGCAGATAGCCTCCAATCAAATTATTATTAGCGGTTAAGAGATGGATTCCATCGGTGCTCCCAAATACAGTATTATTATAAACTAAATTGCTGTCGCTCTCTTCAATATAGATGCCCATATCAGTATTATGGGCAATAATGTTACCACTTTCAGCTGTCCCAATTTCATTGCGGTTGCTAATAGTATTTATCTTAATTCCAATTCCATTGGGAGCCGCAGTTGTAGAGTCGGTCAATACACCAATATAATTATTTTCAACTTTATTGAATCGTACACCCGTACCCAATGCAATGCCAATGGGATAATTACAAATAAAGTTCGGCGGATAAACGCCTAATCCGAGTCGATTTGCATCGGAATGAACCGCAATCCCGAGTTCACCTCCGGTTAGAGGGGTCGCAAAATTCTGGCCATCTGCTGCCAGACCAAAATAGTTATTAAAGAATTGGTTGGAATCAGCTAATACTACTATCCCCTTATTCCCAGCCATAACATTCTTATCTTCAGGTGTGGTACCGCCTATTTGATTTCCTATGCCAAAAATAGAGATACACTCATCCTGAAGGCTGGTCCAGTTAAGTCCATCTGAAGTTACATTGAGATTGTTGCCGACGATAATATTTTCACGGCCCAAAATCAAGAGACCATTCAGGTCAAAATTGATGACGGTCAAACCGGAAACTAAATTAAAATTCGAACCGAACTGCAATCCATGGGCATTAGTAGTTAATCCCCCGTCAATAACCACCGAATGCCTGCCATCGGGGGCTGATTCACCGAGAATATAGGTATAATCATCGATAATTGCCGGTAAGGCCGAATCGGGTTGAATTGTCCCTGACACGGCAAAAGTAATCAAATCCATCCCCGGATTGAAATTGGCCGTATCAATCGCCCACCTCAGCGTTCCCGGCCCACTGTCATCCAGGGATGTAACGACTATCCCGGCTCCGGCGTCACAGGCATCACCGACACCATCGATATCACTATCGGTTTGGTCAGGATTAGAAATATACACACAATTATCGCAGAGGTCGCCAAAGCCATCGCCATCCGTATCAATCTGGGCCGGATTATCAATGGTTATACAAACATCACAGGAATCACCATAAACATCGCCATCACTGTTTTCCTGCGCCGGATTATAGACACTAATGCAATTATCGGTTTCATCAGGGGCCCCGTCTCCGTCGCCATCAGGCGGACCGGAAATAAAGACGGGGATAACTGGGCCAAAATTGTCAGAAATTTCCAGATCATTGCCCGAAATCCCGCCAAAATTCTGCAAAGTATCTATTGTAATAAACTCATCCTGGGATGTCTGGTCAAAAGTAAAACTAACTGTCGCTACCAATGCACTATCAGTTACAGGAACGACACTCCCATTATGCAGATAGACTACAATCCAATCTTCGGTGTTGTTAATGTTGTTGTTTTTCATGAAGAAACTACTAACAATGGCTCCATAGCTGGCGCCGGTACATTCAAAGGAAGACGCATCGCAGGAAAAAGAAAGTGGAAGGGCCAGAGCTCTGAAATTAGAATTCCCATGAACCCATATTTCTACATCCCAACTGGTGGAACCGGTCGGTATAGTGGTCTCCTTGACTATTATTGAGTCATCTGTGCTTACCGGTTGCGTTCCTCCTGTGGGCGGGCAGGACGGGTTTGTACCAAACATCATTATATAATCATACAGGTAAACAGCGTCATATAATGAGAAACATGTCAGCCCGTCAACATTACCAACCGATGGATCGGCGTAACTTCCACCATGGAATAAATAGTTCAATATGGCGCTATAATCGGGCGGAGTTATAGCAAAATCTCCGTTCATATCCCCGCAGACCTGGCTCTGGCATACTCCAGCCAGCCATAGAACGAGTATTAGTAATAGGCCCAAAATGCGCGGAATTTTCTCGAACATAATTCCCCCCGAAGAAAATGATTTTTGGTATATGCGCCTGTTGTCGTTTAAAGGAATGTACTTATTTTAATCTAAAATAATACATTTCCCTATTTTGTCAATCCCATTTTAAGCCATACGTTTTTTGCTCCTCTCTGGTTTTACTGAATATTTGGTTACCTTTTCCAAGCTCAAAAAACACACCTATTTCCAACCACCTTCTATTCACCAGTGGAAAATGAGTATTGTTTCTCTTCAAGATATTACCTTCCAAGGCGGAAACCCATCCGGCGAGCCCCCGGGCCACCGGGTGCTTCAAGTCTTTAGACTTGGAATACCCGGGGGATCGAATAATATGGATTATTTGCGATTCCCGGGCCGATTAATTTGACCCAATAATGAATATTGACCAATAGAACCGAATAGAGTAACTTATTCCCGGCATGAGGGCCCCGGCAAGACTGCAAAGAGTATAAATATATGGTCGAAATTGTGAAATGAATACTCGATGATTCATACCGGGAAAGTGTAGCTTTTGTTGCTAAGCAACCAGCCTTTGCAAAGAAATGATTGTTATTTTGTGGTAAGGCAATTAATTTAATTCAATGTCGGTGATTTATAATAAATATAAGATGCTGGAAGCGCTCGGTCGCGGGGGCGGAGGTGAAGTATTTTTGGCCGAAAATATCACCACCGGCCAAAAGGTAGCACTTAAAATAATCACACCCGACGCTGGTTTTGACAAAGCTTTAATCGAAAAAGAAATAAAGGCCCTGTCCAATCTGGACCATCCGCGTATTGTGAGCTTTATCGAGAGCTTTGAGGATCAAGATATTATATACCTGGCGACGGAGCTCCTTGATGGTAAGACACTCGATGAGAAATTGGAGGGCAACCCCCTTGAGTTAGAGGCTGCCGAAAAATACACCGATCAACTTCTGGAAGCTCTTGATTACATTCACGGTAAAGGAATTATTCATTCCGATTTAAAACCGGAAAATATAATCATCGATAATAATGACAATGTCCGCCTGATTGACTTCGGGATTGTCCGCTCCGCATCGGCTGAAATCGCCTCTGATATCAAAGAAATCCGGGGGACTTTACACTATATGTCCCCGGAACAGGCTAATGGTAACCCTTATGATGTCCGCAGTGATTTCTTTTCCCTGGGGACTATACTGTATGAGATGTTGACCGGTCATAGGCCTTTTTACGGCGATTATGATATGGCTGTTATTTATGCTATTCTCTACGAAGAAGCGGTGCCTCCAGATCGGTTAAACGCCTCCATTCCCGCCGGGTTGTCGCATGCCATTTTACAATTTCTGTCCAAGGATCCCGCCGATCGTCCGGGATCGGCAGCGCAGGCGCGAAAAATTTTGATGAATCATTTCGGTGATTCTGTGACGGAGCAGAAATCAGAAGGTACTCGTTTGGCAGTAATGCCTTTTGAGTTTCCCCAAAAGGACAGTGATAGCCAATTGATTGCAGAAGGCCTGCGGGATGAGTTGAATGAGAGGTTGAAAAATATCAAGGATATCGAATTGGTCTCTCCCGCGAAAGTGGATCAGCATTTGGGTAAATTGACCGAGGGAGAAGAGATCCGCAAGATCCTCGGTGCCGACAATTACCTTACGGGAAAGATACGCAAGATTACCCAGCGAATCCGCATCTACATGATGCTTTTATCAACGGACGATGATTCGGTATCATGGTCCGATAAATACGACAGTCCCCTGAGTGATCTATTCGATGTCATCGATAATATCTGCCAGCATATAATGACCAGGTTCCAGACCCAGTGCGATGAAGAACCACGAGTAGCCCCCAGCCGCCCTGAGGCTTATGAGTTATTCCTGCTGGCGCGCGGTTATTATGTTAAAAACTCGAGCAAAGATATTGAAATTGCCAGAAATATGTTTAGGGAAGCCTTGAAGATCGATCCTGATTATGCTCTGGCACATGTGGGAGTGGCGGACTGCTATACTCTGGAATACGTTAATTATTTTAATCGCACTGAGGGGGCTATTAACGAAGCGATAAAATATGCCAATCGTGCTCTTGAGCTGGTCCCCAACCTCCCGGAAGCATATCGCTCCCTGGGCCGGGCCATGCAAGTTACCGGTAAAGTCAAAGAAGCGGCCAATTATTATCTTAAGGCGGTGACCTATAAAGAAGATTACCAGATGGCCTATCGTTCCCTGGGCTGGTTGGCTCTGGAATGTTTAAAATACGATGAAGCTTTGAAATGGGTTCGCAAAGCTCTTTCGATTAATTCCACCGATATCGAGACTATATTTTTAAAAGGTACGATTCATTTCGAACACCGTCAGTCCAAACCGGCAATTAATGATTTCACCCGCTGTCTGGAACTTCGCCCGGATTATGGTCGTGCTTATTTCTATATGGGAATGACCTACTGTCAACTGGGTAGAATTGATGATGCCATAGATTCTCTGGAAAAAGCGGTAATGTTCGGCGGTGATATTAATGCGCCATATCTTTTGGGGTATTATTATATTATCAATGGCGAGTTTGACAGGGCCGGCAGAACGCTAACTGATGCTGTCACCCGCCCTGAAATTAGATTTATTGCCGAGTTTTACCTGGGATTGCTTTTTCATCTGCAGGGGATGGATGATATGGCCCGCAAGCATTTTGAAATATCGGCGGAATTGAGCCAGGAATTATTCTCTGCAAGTCCTGAATTTGCAGTGGCCGGGGCGGTTTTGATTAAAGACCTGGCTTTATTGGAAAAATATGAAGAATGTCAGGAATTAATAGATAAGCTGAATTACTTTGCTCTTGTCGATGGATCAATCGCAATTGATGTGGCCAAAGTTTATGCCATCATGGATTATCAAAACAAGGCCGAGGCAACGATCAGACGCGCCCTTGATACGCCGCAAGGCCCTACCCTGCCTGAAATTTCACTTGACCCGATTCTTAAAAAATATTATCGAGGACCTACGGCAGACTAATTTTGCGTCGAATTATTCGTGATTAAGGGGAAAACTTAATTGAGTGACGATATAAATCGCCTGGCAGCCGAAAATCAACGTCTAAAATCGGCCTTAAAAGAATTGGCCGTCCTGAATGATATTTCCAGCGCTATTAACTCGACTATGACACCGCAAGAGATAAGCCGGCGCATAATGAAAAAAGTAGTTACTGTCCTTGATGCCGCCGAAGCCGCCGTGCATACTTTTTCCCTTGATGACAAAAATATTAAGGCTACAACTTTCGTCCGGGGCAAAATAGATAGCAGTTCTCAGGAAAAGGCGCGGCTTAACCATACGATCATCGGCTGGATAGCTAAAAATAAGAAGCCGTTAATTATTAACGATGCCCGCAAAGATTATCGCTTTCGCAACTCAAATGTCGGTGATGTTTCAGTTAAGTCCCTTCTGGCTGTACCTTTATCCGTTAAAGGTCGTTTGATTGGTAGCCTGACTGTTTTTAACAGCAGTCGTGAAAAAGGTTTTATTCCCGATGATATTCGTCTTTTGGCTATCATAGGTTCCCAGGCCGCCCAGATACTTGAGAATGCTCGCCTTTACCAAAAAGAACTGGAATTGCATCAAATCGAAGGTGAATTGGATGCCGCCAGAAAAACACAGGAAAGCTTTCTTCCATCCAAAATACCAACTGTTGAAGGCTTTGAGATATTCGGCTCTTCGGTAGCGGCCCGACATGTAGGCGGTGATTATTATGATTTTATTCCCGCTGTCGAAGGCTCTCTCTTTTTTACATTGGGAGATGTCTCCGGTAAAGGTATGCCGGCGGCGCTCCTCATGTCTACACTGCAAGGTTACGCCCGTATGATGTTAAATCGCAAAACCATTTTGGGGGTCGGACAATTATTGACGGAATTGAATCAAGTCGCCTGCCAGATGTCAATGCCGACCCAATTCGCCACTATGCTGGCCGGAAAATTGACCCCGGGACAAAATGAAATTATGATTGCTAACGGGGGTCATAACTTTCCTATAATTGTAAGGGCCAATGGCGCCGTGGAAGAAGTGGAATTCTCTTCGCTGTTAATCGGAATGTTTGAAAATACTGAATATGAATCGTCTTCCGTTTTAATCAATCCGGGTGATTTGTTCGTTGTCGCCAGTGATGGCATCGAAGAAGCAATGGATTCGAAAATGAACGAGTTTGGTCTGGAACGATTTAAAGAATTACTTCATACTTCACATAAACTGAGCGCGATCGACATTTATAAGACAATCGTCGATGCTGTGGCTATCCATCGCGGAGATGCGGAACAATCTGATGACATTACCCTGGTAGTAATTAAACGCTTATAGAATCTCGCGATCTAATAAAGAAATCCCACTAATTTAATGTCACAACTCACACGGCGCTTCGCCGCCAAAAAAGATGCCATTAATAATAAAACTAGCATCGGCAATATTAACCGACAAGTCGCATTTAGCATCGGCTGAACTTAATGGATCAGGCAGCGTTCCACCAAAGAAAATAAAGTTTACGATATAGGATGCATCTGCAATATTGACCGACGCATCCCCGTTGGCATCACCTTCCTCGTACTGAAATCCTTCTTCGACGTAATATTCATATTGTCGTATTCGCCCGGCGGAGGCACATGTCTATCAACAACCACCACAACTTGCTGTGTACCGTCAGTCTTAATAATGGCCGAATATTCCTCATTGCCCGTAACATCAAGCTCGGAGAAAAACTGGATACGGTACTTCCCAATAAACGGATTATTTATAACTAACGAATCATGGGGGTCTTCATAATATTCACCTTCGCCTGTTGGCAACTCGTCGACCATAGTCCCATCAGCCAGCCTTCCGTACTGGTCCTCGTTGGGATCAGTTACAAGCACATTGATGGGGCTGTAAACAACGACTATAAGAGGTTTGGGAATTAATTGGAAATTCTCACTGAACTCGGAGGTGTTACCCAGAGTATCAATCATAGTGACCGTTACAACAGTATAGAAGGGGAACACCGGCGTGTTATAGATAAAGCTACCATCGGCATTTGACGTATCGCCGCCCAAATAGCCAAAAGCCTCACCGTGGCCGCTGGGGTCCTCGAGTTGCGTATCCTGCTCCACTTCATGAGGTATAAATAATTCTACATAGCCCGTATCTGTAACATGGCAAAAACAGTGAAGGTGCTAGCACCATTGGCAAATATGGAATCGATTTCCGGGAAATTAACCAAATTATTAGGACCCGTATCGCCATCGCCCGCATCGTTGGCTGTCACACCATCAACTCCCAGATCAATTTCCAATCCTCCACTATTATAAATCAAGTTTTTACTGAAAGTGTTGCCGCTTACTGCACCGACAACCTCGATGCCATTATCGGAGAAGCCATCAATTCTGAGACCTTTGATGAGATTATTAGAACTTTGAACAGTAAAACCGCTCCCAACTGTTTTGGCAGTCCCATCAAGAGTAACTGAGTGGATGCTGTCTCTGCTCAGACTCCCCAGAAGATAAGTGCTGTCGTCGGTTAAAGCCGGAAGTTCTGACGCCAGCGGAATAGAACCGGCGATTTCAAATGATATGGTATCGATCCCAACATTGGTATTGGCCGAATCAATCGCCCGGCGCAAACTACCTGTACCTGCGTCGCTGAAGTTGGAGACTGGAATACCCGGAAACTTATTGCAGTATGGTTAGAAATTCCGAAATGTTATAGGTACAAGAATCTTCACACTCCTATTTCAAAGCGACAAAACCACAGCATGATTTCAAGTACTCCATATCCGGATTATGATGACAGGAAACAATGCTGAAGGAATGGGATCGAATCAAAGAACGAACCAGGGAACAAAGAATACGAGAATACAAAAACGACATTGCCATCAGACATACTATGTCTTAGATTTCAGTATTGTGTGTCCGAATTGTTCGAGAACCTGCAATCAAAACAGATAGTCGTCCAATCGGATACCAACTCTACCGAATTTGTGGAAATAAAGGCAGGCCGGGGTATTCAGATTAAGAAACCCTGATGGAAAAAGGATTAGCCATGACAAAATGTGATACAATTCTTGTATGCATCGTACTCGCGGCTTTACTGGTTGTAGCGCCGTGCCAGGCATGTACTAATATACTGGTAACCGGAGGAGCCTCGGAAGACGGCTCGGTAATGATTACTTACACGTGCGATGGTGAATTCCACCCGACTCTGGAGTTCAGTCCGGCGGCGGATCACCAGGAGGGAGATTCGGTCGAGATCACTGATTGGAGCGGTCAGGTTCGCGGCAAGATTCCTCAAGTCGCTCATACATATGCTGTGGTCGATTTGATGAACGAACATCAACTTGCCATAAGTGAAACCACCTTCAGTGGCCGTGAGGAGTTACGTAACCCTGACGGTTTGTTGCATTACTGGGACATGATGGTACTTGCACTCAAACGAGCCAGAACAGCACGTGAGGCAATCACAGTTATGACTGACCTGGTGGCCGAGTGCGGCTACCGCTCGGGCGGGGAAACGTTTTCCATCGCTGACACCAAAGAGGTTTGGATTATGGAAATGATAGGCCCCGGTCCGGGCGGCGAGGGAGCACATTGGGTTGCGCTACGCATCCCCGATGGATACATATCGTGCCATGCCAACAAGGCACGTATCGGAGAGTTTCCCCTGGATGATAGGGAGAATTGTCTATATTCAAGGGATGTTATTTCTTTCGCCGTCGAGAAGAACTACTATGATCCTAACTCCGGTGAGCCGTTCCGCTACTGTGAAGCCTACTGTCCTGCTACGCCAAAGAACAAACGGTATGCTGACACGCGAGTGTGGTCAATCTTTCGTCGCGCCGCACCGTCGCAAAATTTCTCACCCGACTACCATCGAGCAGTGCCGGATACAGAACCATATCCCCTGTGGATCAAAGCTGACAATAAGCTTTCTCTCTCAGACGTCTTTGCCTTGATGCGGGATCACTATGAGGGAACACCTTATGACATGACCAAGGGAATCGACGCCGGGCCGTATGGGACTCCCAATCGTTGGCGTCCCATGACCTGGCAACCGGACAGCGCCGACACAACCGGCCCGGAATATGCATGGGAGCGTCCTATTTCAACGCAGCAGACCGGTTTCTCTTTCGTATCTCAGTCGCGCGGTTGGCTACCCGACAAGATTGGTGGCATTTACTGGTACGGTGTTGACGACACCTATACTACCTGCTATTTCCCCTTGTATTGTGGCATCAATGCCATTCCTGAGTCTTTCACAGTTGGAGAATTGGGGGCTTTCTCATGGGAATCGGCCTGGTGGGTGTTCAATTTAGTGGCCAACTATGCCAACCTGAAATATTCTTTCATGATTGAAGATATCCAGGCTGTCCAAAGCGATTTGGAGGGAACATTCCTGACATTACAGCCAATTGTCGAAAAAACAGCGCTGGAATTATCGAAATCCGACTCGGAATCAATGACCCGTTATCTGACGGACTACTCGGTAATGAATGGTGAGTTGGTAGTGGATCGTTGGAAAAAACTGGCCGAACATCTTTTGACGAAATACAACGATGGCTATGTAAAAGATGAAAACGGCCGCCCCGAAGAACGTGGTTACCCTGAAGACTGGTTGCGAAAAGTGGTGAAAGCACGTCCCCATCAATTCCGTTTGCCTGAAGTTGACACGACGATCTCAGAATCGCAACTGATAGATTGAGGAATGGTCTGCTCAAGAATAGGAGATCTGGATGAAAACACGTTTCATATGAAGCCTGGTTCTTCTGTTATTAAGGAGTAAGTCTTTCTGACCTTTTTTTAAGAATAAAATGCTCAATCGCGCTTATATACGTTAGAAACCAGGGCAAAACACTTCGAACCCATGGCGTATCATCTAACGGTACAATATGTTACGAAATAAAGCGAAGGAGGTAGGATTCTCCACAAGCTATTTCTCATAACTCTATGGAATATCTTAAATTACGCGTAATTTCATGTCATATCGAATGTTAAGTTGAGTGAAGTAGCGTTAAGTTCGTTGAAGTATCTTGAAGTTTCGTGCAGTTTGTGGTTAGAAAAAGCCAGAAAATCATACCCGGCTATTTAAGAAGCAATAACTTTTTGTTTTCGACGAATTCCTCATTTTTAAGACAATAAAAATACATGCCCGTTGAAACTTCTCTTCCCAACTCATCGGTACCGTCCCAATAAACAGTATGATCGCCATTAGATAGTACTCCGTTAATCAGGCTTTTAACCGGTTGACCAAGTAAATTATAAACCACCAGCGAAACAAAAGAGCTTCGTGGTAAACGAAATTGTATCATGGTACCTGAATTGAAGGGATTGGGGAAGTTTTGCGACAAGTGAAATTTGTCGGGCACGGGATCTATGAAATCATTATCAATGTCCGTAGTTGTTTCAGCCCATGCGAAATCCAACAAAGCAGTACTGTATTGATCTTCGCCTGTCACTGTCAGCTCTTGCCCTATAACGCGAATCGTATCGGATGTCTTTGATAATACCATACAGATATCATACATCTCCACAGAATTGAGAAAAGCAGAAGGACTGCTTTGATGATAGATTGTTTTAAAATTCCAAACTCCTTCTTCGTAAACACCATATCGTATATTACCTACACAGAGACGCTGATAACCCCAATGAGAAGAAGCCACATCAGAGAATATCAAGTGTGGTGTATTATCAGTGTCGAAGATAAGATGATTCAAGGCGCCGGTAAAATTATGACCATCACTTCCATAATAACCGTCGTCCTGATCCTCCACTAATTCCTTAGTCCAATTGTTCTTACTAAGCCTTTTCAATAAATACAATTTGCAGTAAACGGCAGAATAAGTCATGACACGATTAATATACATACAGGCTACATAGGGAATATCGTTATTGTCCAGACATAAACTGGGAAACCACCCGGCGTCATCACAAACTCCAAAATCATTGCTCAAAGCAACTTCCTTTCCCCAATATCCATTTTTATTGGAAGCATACCAGAGGCGTGAAGGATCGTCCGAACCAGCTAACTGTTCCGCATAAACTACATGAACGAAACCATCACTATCGATTTTGATATCCTGTCGTCGAGATGACTTAATGTAGTGGTCATAGGTATAGGCCATGTTATAATTATCCACTAATTCTCTAATCCAGACCCCTGTTTTGTTAGTAAGATGGTACAGATAAGAATTTCTCCAGGCTTCCATATAATCGTATGAATCAATATCGTTCCGGGTTTTCAAAACAAGTAAATGAAAGGAATGGTCAGGACCTTTGGCGGCTGAGATTTCATAAATAAACAATCCTCCTTCATTATAGAAATGCATAATTGTCTCGGTCTGCCACTGTCCTTGCTCATCCTTGTAATAATGGTCAATAAGTTGATCCCCGGAAACTGACTGGGCTACATAAATATGTGGCTGTGACAATGAATCATAGAGTAAAACCGATTTCTCCAGTCCGGTTCCTGTTGTTACAACCTCTGTATTTTCTGTCCCATCCGGCTGTATAGTCCGGTAGCAAAGTTCACCTTCAGACTGCAGAAAATAGACAACACCAATAACCCCTTCATCATTTTGTTGAACCCAACTCTTACTGTGGCTGGTATTGAGAGTATAGTATATGATATAGCTAATATCGGGACTAAGGGCTATGGAGTGAGGATCGCTTCGGTTCTCCGCTAATATTCCTTTCGTTTCATAAGCGAAACATTGTTCACACAAAATAATTGTAAAAGCAACTAATAGCTTTATTATTTGATACATTGTTGCTCTCCCGAACAATGTGAAGAAATCTGCCAAGCAGATGCAACCGCGTGGATTTTTCATCATTTCAGCTTATATTTCTAAGTATTTTCAGTCTTTCAAGAGCATCAGCAGTGGCGGGAACTTGTGGATCGGCTTTTTCCCAATAAGAAAGGAATATTTCATATTGCTCGACAGCCTGACCGAACCATCGGGATTCTTCATAAGTTCGCCCCAGATAATAATGAGCCATTATACTCCTGAGGCTGTAACTCAACCTTTCTGAAGTATATTCACTGAGCAGGCCCTCGAAAATCTTCACCGCCTGGCTAAACTGATTATTTGCCAGATAGACCCGCCCCAGAAGATACCGCACGTCATATCGTTCCTGTTGCTGGGAACGACGCAATGATTCAATTGCCTGATCAAATTTGTCTTCATGGAATTCGATAGATCCCCTGGCATACCAGTACGTATCTTCGGGTTTATTATTCTCATCCAGATAGGTTTTTAAGACACCAAGCTGTTGACGGGCCAGGTCTATTAGTCCTGCCTCCGCAAGAATTTCGATATTGAACATATGATACTCGGAGATAGATGACAGATCATATGTGGAAGCAACTTTTACGGCATTACCTATTTTTTCAACAGCCTTGTCGAAAAGTCCCAATTGCGTAAAAATGCGGGATTCCAAAAAGGCGTCGCTGGCGGCACTTTCGTATAAACCGTCAAGCATCCTCTGGGTATAGAGACTATCCAGAATTCCAGTGACTGTGTTAAAATCTCCCCTGTGGACCAGCGACATTACCAGCCAAAATTGACCGCTAAGCCCATAAAAGGAGTCACCACTCTCTGACAGTATCCGATAGCAACTATCAGCTCGCAAATAATCCTGTTGGAAGAGATATTGATGACCCAATTTTTCCCGGGAGGCATAAAAATCAGGCTTTATATCCAAGGCTTTCAGGTAAGATTCTATGGCTTTGTCCTGTTCGCCTCGAATAGCATATAAATCTCCACGGGAATCATAGGGATTGGCTTCATCCGGGGCAATCTCGATATATCGATTAATAGCTAAAATAGACTGCTCCGGATTACCCGCTTGTTCATATAAATAGGCCAGATCATTATAGGCGTTTCTGTAATACTTATCAGCGTCAACCGCTTGCTCATGAAATATGATGGCTGAGTCGATATTATTTCTGAAACTGTACAACTTTCCCAATCGCCAGAAAGCGTAAGCTTCATTGGGGTATAACTTGGTTAACTCAAGTAACTTCAATATCGCCGATGCGGTATCTGATTTATATAACAAAAAGCTGGCGTCAATATGGTATTTCTCCCGACGGCTGATTTTATCGCTATATTTCTCAGCCTCTCTTATTAATTCTGGGTCTTTTAAGGCGGCCAGATAATAATATGCCATAGCTAGAGTAGAATCATAATTGAGAGCTTTTTCAAACTCCTCAATAGCCTCGGAACTGTAGTTTCTGGCTTTATATTCAATACCTTTGAGGTAATGATAATAAGCCTCGGTTGATTTTGTCGATTTCTCGGCAATCGGCCGACCGGCAGATTCCTGTTTCAGAGTTATTAAGGGTATTTCCTCTTTGACGGCAGTACTTAAGCGATCGACCACGGCAAAAATGTCCTCACCCGATTGCCCGGCAACACGCTGCGATGCTATAACATTCCCGGTAGCACCATCAATCAACTCGGATGTAATAATTATTCCGGGAGAATCCTGTAATATACTTCCTTTAAGAAGCCAGCTCGCAGATGATTTCTTTGCAATGGCTAAGAGCTCTGCGACTTCCAGAGACTGGTGTTTCTTATAACCGAGATCGGCGTAAAGACTAAGGAGTCGCTCGCCTGATGTTATCTGCAAAGGTTTTAATTCGATAAGGTTGGATATGATCAGATGAGTTGCTATATCACCAAGGTGATCGGTATCGGCCGGATCATAAATATTATTGAAATATAATACGGTTAAACGGCGCTCGCCCGCCTTGACTTCTTTCCTGGGATGGATACTGAATTCCCAATCCACTAAAACCAGAACTAGCAGTACTACAGCGGCCAATGGCAAAGCCCAGACCCACCGTCTTTTCACATCCTTCTTATGGCCAAAAACCGATTCTTCAGCCCCTACATCGACTTCGTCCCGTTTGGCCAGGGAGTTGACGAATTCATGAAATTCCTTGTCATGCCTGATTATTCGCGCAGCATCACCAAAAGAATTAGCCCGTTTACTGCAATATTCACACTCAATCAAATGCAATTCCATAGCCTGCTTGTCTTCATCAGAAAGTATTCCCAATTCATAAGCATAGAGCATTTTCCCGATTTTTTCGTCAATGCAACGGCTCATAAATCTTGGTCCTCCTGATTGAGACAGGCTTGCAGCATACTTCGTCCTCGCGATAGGCTTACATAGTAACTATTGCGCGAGATATTCAGCTTTTCACAGATTTCGTCTGTGGTATAACCTTGAAAAGATAAATTTAGAATCCTGGCATGTTTTTTATGTGATTTGTGAATTTCAGCAAAACACTTCTTTATCCGCGCCTTAAGAAGGGGATTCGAAGGCGGCGCACTTTGCGGATTTTGTTCCTGTCCAAGTTCTTCCAATTTCCGATTCCTGATTTGCTTAATCTTCACATAGTCCAAGATTTTATTGTGCAAAACCTTAAGTGCCCAGGCGGCAAAGCTGGATTCTATCTTGATTTCCTTATATTTAGCAATGACAACCAATAAAGCATCCTGAGCCACTTCTTCTCTATCCAAGTCGTTCCATATATGTTGTTGAACAATGGCCCGAAAACTTTCAAGCAAACGGGCATAAAGTTGTTCTTCGGATGATTTTGGTCCGGTTTTGGCTTTTTTATACAATTCGTCGATTGTCAACGTTTATCCCACCGTAATGGTTCAGCTTAAAATTCCAGCCCGAGCCTCACTACTTGAATCAGGCTCTCAGGACTATTTTTAAATTAAGACGCTTATAGACCCATTTCCATAAAAAAATCGGTAAGTTTATCCCTGTTTATTCAACAATAAAGGTAACTGGAAGAGTGGCTCATTACTGGAGGTAAAAATGGTTGCCCGGCGAATATTTCTCTTTACCCTTATTTTAGCATTAGTTTATAGTACCCTAATGGCCCAGACTCTGATTGTTGAAGCCGAAGGTATCTCATACGATTCACTATATAATCGATATCTGGTCTCAAACTGGATAAACGGCAAAGTAATCGCTGTTGACAAATCGACCGGTGAGCAGACAATCTTTGCCGAAGGATTAGGATATTGCGAACACTCGATAATTGTAGGCGACACTCTTTGGGTAGCATGCAATAGAAATATAAAGGCATTGGATCTGGCCAACGGCGAAGTTTTATGCCGAATAGCATTTTCCGAGAATCCTTATGGTTATAGAGATTTGGCTTCGGACGGCCAGGGACATTTATACGTTGTTTGCCATTCTTTTGGCGAAGTATATAAAGTTGATGTGGCAACCCAGACATATTCCCTGCTGATAAACGGTATGACCCGTCCGATAAGTATCGAATTTGATGGAGCTAACAACCGCCTGATTCTGCCAGAACAGCATACGTCCGACATTAATATTGTAAACCTGACCGACACTTCACTCTCAGTTATTGACGACGGCTTACCCGGACATGAAGGTATTTGCCGCGACCATATGGGCAATTACTATATCGGCACTTTTGTCTCGGTTCTTTCCAATCATTCGGTTTATAAATATGATCCCGACTTTGCCAATCCTCCCGAATTCTTATCCGATGGATTCTACGGGCTGGTCGATGTTTGCTATGATCCCCATGCCGGCGCAGTAGCCGTTACGGCCTATAACGCCGATACGGTCGTAACCGTTCCGGTTTACAGTCGAATGAAAATCAATGGTATTGATTTCAATGACGGTGAATACGGTGATGGTGACGGCGTTCCTGAGGCAGGGGAAACAATTGGAATCAATTTGTCTATGAAAAATATGGGAATGGCAGATGCTGACAATCTTTTTGTCAGCGTTTATTTTGATGACGCATCTCTTCAAATAATCGATGGGACGGCCAATCTCGGAAGTGTGGCGCTCGGCGAATCAGTCTCCAATACAACCGATCCTCTGTCATTTTCTATTCCGAGCGACTACACTGCTCGCATCGACACTCTTCTAATTGAGGCAACATGGGAAACCGACAAAGGATCCGATGAGGCCATCTTAGGTTACGAAGCCTACATCGGGGCCAATACGATCTTATTGGTTGACGATGATGACGGTGATAATATAGAGCAATTTATAATAGAAGATTTTAATGATCTGCGCATTCCCTATCGCCGCTGGAGTGTCGCCGATTCGGCCGCGGCGCCCACCGATATTGACCTGAGTCAATACGAAATAATAATATGGTTCACCGGTGATTATCGGACCGACCTACTGGATGAAACCGAGATTACCGCGCTGACTTCTTATATGGATGCCGGGGGTAATTTGTTTCTGACCGGCCAGGGTATTGCCGCTCAGCTAAGCACCGAAAATGTTTCGTTTTTAAATAATTACCTGCACAGTTCCTATGTGACATCATCTTATATACCAATTATATATGGAGCCCCCGGATGTCAGGTGTTTTCTGAAGAAGATACCATAGGCGCTCAGGGATACAGCGGAGCCAGTAATCAAACCGTGATGGATGCAATTTCCCCCGTTAACGGCGGAATAGATGAAATGCATTATTTTAATGAGAGTGGTTGTGCCGCCGTGTCTTACGCCGATGCCTATCGCTGTCTGTTCTTCGGCTATGGCTATGAGGCAATTTTAAAAACTAATCCTTCCTGGACTTCCCGAATTACTATTCTCCTGGAAATTCTTGCCTTCATGGACTATACCATTCCCCTGACGGCCCCTCAAGTCTCAGATTTACAAATTACACCCGGCGAATGCTTAAATCTGATAGATCACTTCCCTTCATTTTCATGGTCTTATCTTGATCCTCAAGACCTGCCTCAAATGCAATATCAAATGCAAGTATATGAAAATTATTATGGAGGCAGTTCTGAAATGTGGGATACCGGTCCGGTATCAGGCTCAGATTTAAGCGTAACCTATGCCGGTTTACAACTTGAAGATGGAGTCAGTTATCGGGCTCAGGTTCGCGCTCATAATGGTACACTCTGGTCCGGATGGGAATCAGCTCTATTCCGTATGAATTCCCGGCCGGAAATGCCGCAAAACCTCTCTCCCGGCGGATCAGAGATAGTTACTGATGACCCGTTGATACTTACGCACGACAATGCCTATGATCTCGAAGACGATCAATTGACTTACGATTATGAACTATACTCTGACTCACAATTAACCGGTTTATTGGCTTCGGCTGATGATCAACCGGAAAATGCCAGTGGGACTACCGGTTGGACAGTTCCTGTCAGCCTTGATATAAATGAGGATTATTACTGGCGCGTTAGGGCTCATGACGGATATGAGTATGGTGAATGGAGTGAACCGGCTGGTTTTATTTATTCCGATAATCTACCCCCCGCGGCTTTTGATTTGCTTAATCCGGAAAACGGTGCTGAGCTCTATATGGAACCGCAACCAACTTTTCATTGGTCTATGGCAGAAGATAACGATCCTGGTGATATAGTCACTTATGACTTATTTATTATGACCGGTGTAACTGAACCGCCTTTTGATTCCCTTTGTGACTTGAACGATACCACCTGTACCTGGACTTATGATCTCGATTATAACACACTATACTTTTGGTCGGTAAAAGCAACAGATCAAAAAGACGCCGAAACAACCAGCGCTCATGCTTATAGTTTCACTATCGTTTTCAACTGCGGCGATGCCAATGGTGATCAAAACGTAAATATAGTGGATGCCAGTTTTATCATTAATTGGATATTTTTCGGAGGAGCCGCTCCTGTTTTAGAAGAGGCCGCTGATGCTAACGCTGATGGAAGCGTCAATATCGGCGATGCTTCTTACTTGGTTAACTACATTTTCTTTGGCGGTAACGCCCCCTGCAATATGTAAAGTAAGTTAAATATCGGATATTATTGTTACGTAATTAATAGGGTAAAAACCTCCGAACCTGTGGCGCAATGTATTGCGAAACCACAGGTTACATTATTAAAAGCGGAGGAGGTGGGATTCAACGACCGGGATTTTGGCTATCTTGTTGAACAGCCATAAATTAGGCCTAATCTGATTCTATAACAAACGTTAAGTTAAGTGAAGTTGCGTGCAGTTCGATGTAGTTGCGTGAAGTTCTGTGTAGTTCCCGGTTAGAAAATCGTTAGAAAAGTGAAAAGAGGACAGGTTTCCCGGTCCTCTTTCCGCTTCTGGCACTTTTATTTCAACAACAGCATCTTTTTCGTTTTTATAAAATGATCTGTTTGAATCCGGTACAAATATATCCCTGTAGCGATCTTCTGACCGTCATTATCTGTTCCATCCCAGTCAACAGAGTATGTTCCCGCTACCTGATCCTTATTGACAAGAGTCTTCACTTTCTGACCAAGGATATTAAAAATATCGATTTTTACATCACTTCTTTCCGGCAAGCTGTATTCAATCGTCGTGACCGGATTAAATGGATTCGGATAGTTTTGTGACAACTCAAACTTATACGGCAAAATGGAACCTTGTTCATCATCGACATCAAGTGATATCTGCCCGATTAGTAAGGTTGAGTCATCGACAATCTTATTCGAGTCATTATCAAGATAAAGCCAGCATGAATCGGAATATAGATTGATCCAGTCTGGAATAATCATGTGGGCCTGACCCGCGCCAATCGACACATCAGAAACTGTGAATACTCTTTCACAGGCTTGGGTGACTTCTCTAAACCAAAGATCATATTGACTGGTGCTACCGCGGTTTAACATATACCATCCACTGTCGTCTATTGGCTCGATCATAACCGAATCATTGGTGCCAAGTCCATATCCGATAGCGACCATCGCCCGTTCCCTGTCAGACATTGTATTGACAATTCGCATCTCAACCGATTTTGAAACAGCGTCAAGATTAGAAAGAATTAAACCGTTAGAAATTCGGAAATGATCGATTTCGGTTGAGTCATTGCATTCCCGGTTGTATCCAACATATAGCGAATCATAATAACAACCAACTTTAACGACACCGTCACCCGAATTACCGATTGTACCGTAAAACTCCTCATCAGGAAGTATAAATCCAAACGGCCTTGCCGAATCCAGATCGAATGGAATCAGCGGCGTCCCTCCATCGAGGGAACTGTAAAATCCGGAATCGTTGAATCCGATTGAATCTCCATAAATGTTGAATAGCGCCAAATCGGCGTCGGCATTATAAAACAGCTCGATCAGAGAATCGGGATCCGCACCAGAACTGTTCGACAAATTTGTTTTTCCTACTGATTTCAAGGCCGGATTATCGATAACTGTCCTCACCGGATAGTAGAGATAGAAGTTATGGGAGCCACCCCAATTAGCATAACTGGGATCCGAAAATGACCAGGTGTTGGCAACCGTATCAACCAAAACGAATGAGTTATCATTACCCGGATCATCCGGATTGTAAACCATCACTCTGACTTTCGATGGATCAGTATCAGAATCAATGGCATAAGGCACCATAGAGTGTGAACCTCGATTATCCTGCCTGCCAATGATAAGTGTGGCATCGTCTCGCTCTGTATTCAACAGTTGCTGGCGAACATATTTAAGAGTCGTATCGATTGGAATGTTGTACCCGTCGCTATAATAGTGCCATTGTGTTACGCCGTAGGCGGCAGTCTGATGAATATTAACAAACTCCCTGACGTCATCACCTAATGCGACCTGATTTATATTTGCAGGAAGGTTCAAATATGACCATCTGGGGTCGAGAAGATCACTATTTCCAAATGCAAGCAAAGATGACGTACTTAATCCGACACAACTACCATACCATAAATTGGAGGCATCATCCCAGCGATACATCGCCCGCATGACATACATCAGGCCGGAAGGAGTTGAATTGTAGCACTGACCTTCACCAAATGTTTCTACCCATAAGAGCCAGTTGGGGAAATATTCCTCGTCGCCCTCTCCAATAGGATATGCGGGATCACCCACCGGGTAAGGTTGTCCGGTATAGGGGTCATTATCGTTCAGGTAATCAACCGCTCCCCAAACCGATGGCGGCCACATTGTATTAACAATATTATCAAATGACCAGCCGTGTTCGGACGGCTTATAAAATTCATATGTCGAGTCGGAGGCAAATCTGGTCAAGCGGAGCTGTTTTACATGGAATATATTACTATAGGCATATTTCGACGGATCGGCGGCATCGGATACCCGAAC
>Ga0272443_10000675_pt1 | contig 58605 bp, 47 predicted proteins | sample SSMAcet12_FD_193581 | JGI IMG/M metagenome (GOLD analysis project Ga0272443, IMG submission 193581) | Marine sediment archaeal communities from Little Sippewissett salt marsh, Falmouth, MA, United States - SSM-Acet-12 | ecosystem: Environmental > Aquatic > Marine > Wetlands > Sediment ... | reverse complement strand
GACAATACCAATTAACGAAATTGAATCTGGAATTAGAGGAGCAGTCGTATGTTTAGCTGATATTACTTTAGATAATCCCAATATCTGGTTCGAACTTGGATATGCAATAGCAGCCCGTAAAGAAGTTGTTCTTGTTCGTTCTAAAAAAAGGAGCGAGAAATTTCCATTTGACATTCAACATAGACATATAATAACGTATTCGACGGAATCCTCAAGTGATTTTGAAGATCTAGCGTCAAAAATTACTGATCGTCTAAAAGCTATTATTGAAAAGCAAGAACAATTGGGTAAAGTTATGACACAAACGCTTTTAGCCGATGTTGAGGGATTAGAACAACATGAAATGGCTGCAATTGTATCTATAGCGCAGAATTTGGAATCACCAACCGATGAAGTAGCAAATTACAGAATAAAGCAAGATATGGAAGCTGCAGGATTTACTAGAATTGCATCAACCATAGCATTAACAAGCTTAATAAGGAAGGAATATATTAAAGACTATGAATATAAAGATCTAAATAATACTTATGTGACTTATAAAATAACGAATAAAGGTATGGATTGGTTGTTAGATAATAGAATGAGAATGCAGCTAATAAAAAGTGATAATAGTCAGCAACAGGCATATGAACCTATTGATAGTAATGATTTACCATTTTAAGGCATATTTAACGTTTAAGTATAGTGTGCCTAAGCTTGAATTGCTACCATAAATTAGCCCTGCATCTAGGATATAATCTTTACGAATCTATCTAGACTATATTACCTTCCAGCATGACCGAACGACCATCAAAGGACTGCATCACCGTAGCCGTGCCGGGCGGACGCGAACTCCTGCTCACCTACCGAGCGCCGGAGGGGTTTGATCCCACAGCACTTACGGGGTTCCGTGTGCAGGTTCCCCTCGGACCTCGAAGCGTGATCGGTGTGGTCGTTGGTCCCGCCGAAACTCCACAGGACAACACAAAGCTGCGCAGCATCGAAGAGCTGCTGGACTCCACTCCCTCGTTCCCGCCGGACCTGATCGAGCTGACCCGCTGGATTGCAGACTACTACATGACCCCGTGGGGCGAGGTGCTTCGGGCCGCGCTGCCGGGTGGGTTGCTCCGTGAACCATCGCTGATGCTCACCTGGACCGGACCGGAACTTTTTGAGCAGAACTGGCCTGAGGGTGTGAAGAACGACCCCGCAGCGTCGAAAGCCGCAAAACTTCTCGCGGAACGTTCCCCGGTCAGCCTTTCAGCGTTCAAGAAAAAGTGGGGCAGAGGAAGCGGACTTCTTGTGGCACTGAGAAAACTGGAATCCGAAGGGCTGGCGAAAATCGAGGAGAAATCCTCCCTCGACCGCGACCGCGCGCACACCGTCGATTTCATCCGTGCTGCAGAGGGTGCTGTTCTGGAGAGTCTGCCCGAGCGCGCAACGGCCAAACGAAAAGTGCTGGCGGTTCTCCTCGCCTCTGGTGAGGGAATTACGTGGGACAAGCTGCGGGAGGAGACGAAGGCGAGCAGGCCGACTCTGAATTCTCTCGTCGAGCTCGGTCTGGCGGAAGTCAACCGTATCCCACGAGAGCTGGCGTTCAGCGGATTCGATCCGCGTTCCGGCAGCCCCGATCAACCTCTGACAAATGAGCAGATGGAGGCAGTGAAGGCGGTTCGGTCTTCTATTGATGGAAAATCCTGGTCCCCGCTTCTGCTCACCGGACTTCCGGGAACGGGCAAGACGCGGGTCTACATCGAGGCGTTGAAAACGACACTGGCAGCAGGCAGGGGCGCTATTCTGCTCGTCCCCGAGATCGCCTTGACCCCTCAGGTGGTCGCCCGAATACGCGCATCGCTGGATGAGCCAGTTGTCGTGCTCCATTCAGGACTCACCGCCACACATCGTGTAGCGGCATGGCGCGAAGTGCTTGAGGGGAGGGCTCGGGTTGTGGTCGGGCCACGAAGCGCGATCTTCGCCCCGGTTCAACACCTTGGCCTGATCGTTGTGGACGAGGAACACGAGGAATCCTATAAGCAGCACGATCCCGCTCCACGCTACCATGCTCGCGATGTCGCACTAGTCCGAGGTCAACGAGCAGGAGCTGCCGTGTTGTTGGTATCAGCGACTCCCAGCCTCGAAGCGGTACGCCTTGTGGAGGAGGGACAGCTTCAAAAGTTGACCCTTAGGAAACGATTTGGATCAGGGTGGCCGATTATCACCGTTGTGGACCGCCGGAGGGAATCGGCGGATGCTCCCTATATCGGCGCGCACCTCGCCCGTGAGATCGAGACGAGAGCGAAAAAAGGAGAGGGCATCATCCTGCTGATCACTCGCCGCGGATTCGCGCCCGTTCTCGCCTGCGGTGATTGCGGAACCCGTTTCGAGTGTCCCAACTGTTCGGTTTCGCTGACCTATCATGCCAGCCGTTCGCCCTGGTTGAAATGCCACCTATGTGGCTATTCAAAACGAGTTCCTGACACATGTCCCAGTTGTCACGGGGAGAACCTTCAGCCTCTCGGCGCGGGAACACAAAGGATAGAAGAGGAGATTCGGCGCAGGTTCCCGGCTCTCGCCCCAGTTCGAATGGATGCCGACACGACAAGGATGCAGGGGGAACATGAGAGAATCCTGCGCGCGTTCAGTGATGGGGATGCCGGTCTGTTACTGGGAACGCAGATCATCGCCAAAGGCCACGATTTCGAGCATGTGACCCTGGTGGGTGTGGTGAACGCCGACCCCAGCCTCTTCCAGCCGGATTTCCGCGCAGCAGAACGAACCTTCCGTCTTCTCGTCCAGGCCTCCGGTCGAGCGGGCCGTGGCAAAATGAGCGGCGAGGTGGTAATTCAGACGTTAAACCCGGAAGATCCCGTATTCTACGCCCTGATGGAACCCGATGTGGAGGGATTCTCCACACAGCAACTCAAGTTTAGACAAGAACTTGACTACCCTCCCTACGTACGGATGGCGATGCTCACCCTGTATTCGGACAATCCCGGCCGTGCGGAGGAGGCGGCGCATAAAGTAGCGGAGGCTTTGAGCAGGAGCGGCAATGGGTTGCAGGTGCGTGGTCCGGCGCCAGCGTTTGTCAACCGGGTAAAACGTCGTTGGCGGTGGCGGGTGATGGTTTCCACCCCTCGCGAAACCGATCCCCAGGGCAGGAAGCTCCGCAACACTCTTCGTAACCTGCTGAAAGAGCTGAAACTTCCTCCCGGTACGGGGAGTACGATTGATGTGGACCCACTGGAGGTGGTGTGATTCGACGAGGCGGAGAGTTCCTCGGCGTTCTGGCAATAGCCATGCTTTTTATCGCCTCGTTCGGCGGTAATGCCGTGGCGGACACAGGTGATCAGCCGGGAAACTGGCGGTTGACCCTCCGTGAGCCGCTGGTTATCTGGGCGGAGCCGCAGGATGAAGGGTATGCCAACGAACTTGCTGATCTGCTTGGAGTCAAAATACCCGATTTCGTGGATAAACTGGGCGTTCAGATGCCCGACTCCGTTCGCATTTTGATCGCACCCAATCGCGGACGATTCCGCTATCTCACTCGCGGCCTGCCCGATTGGACAGGTGGTGCAGCCTACCCGGCACAACGGACAATCGTTCTCCAGTCTCCAACACTCTACGAGAACAAAGGGCAGTTCACCGTCACAGCACTGCATGAGGTGGTTCACATTCTCACCGACCACCGCGGTCCCTCGAGGTTGCCCCGATGGCTCTCCGAGGGGTTGGCGATGTACCTCTCGGGCGAGACGATGTACAAGAACCGTACACCGCTTGGACGGGCTGTTGTAACAGGCAGGACATATACACTGGACGGGATCGAGGAGATGATGCGGTTCGGACCGGAGCAGGCGCAGGTTGCCTACCTCCAGTCGATCAACTTCGTCGAGTTTCTCATCGACCGGTATGGATGGCCGTTCATGGCGGAGCTGATCGAGGGGTACAGAACCGGAGAGGATCCCGATCAGATTTTTGAACGTGCTACGGGCCGCCCGCTCTTTGATGTGGAGGTCGCCTGGCATAGCAGCTTGCGTGACCATTATCGCTGGTACAGATTATTCGAGTGGATCAATTTCGATATGTTCCTCTGGGTGAGCGCTTCGTTGCTGGTGGTCGTTTCCGGTGGATTGGCAATCATTCGCCGCCGCCGTTACCTCTCTTCTCAAGAGGAGGGAGAGGGCGCAGATGTCTATCCTCTCTATTTGGATGAGGAACCACCTGATGGCGAAGAGTTGATAGATGACAATCAGATATGGAGATAATTCCAACAGGAGTGAGTTCACAATGCCCATGACGACTAAATCAATGCGGATAGCTGTTTTCATCCTGGCAGCTCTTCTCTGGGTTTCTGCCGCTCAGGCTGCGGGATTTGATCTGCTGAGGATCGATCCCACCGCTCGCGGGTCTGCGTTGGGTGGATTCCCGGTCGCGATGACCTACGGGAGCGCTCATGCTCTTGAGGTGAATCCTGCGGGTCTTGCGCCGCTTGAGGTCCCGTTCGTCTCAGCCACCTACAGCGATCACCCCCTGGATTTGACAGCGGGACGGATTAACTACACGATGCCCTATAAGAATGGCGTGGCTTCGGGTTCGCTCGTCTGGTTCGGGTACGGGAGTTTTGACAAACGAACCGATTTTGATACGCCTGTGGAGGGGACCTTTGGTGCCTCCGATCTGCTTGCCACAGTGGGATATGGCCGCGCGCTCTTCGGCCCTGTGACAGTCGGCGCGTCCACAAAAATCCTCTACAGCAGCATAGAGGAGTATTCCTCAACTGCCGTTGCATTCGATCTTGGTGCACTGGTGCATTTGACCGAATCGAGAACGGACATCGGTGTCACACTCGCCAATCTCGGCTATCAGATCGACACCTACGCCGGGGTTCGCGAGGACCTTCCGCTCACCCTTAGAATTGCCGGGGCACGAAAACTGGAACACCTTCCACTCGTGTTGAACGCGACGGGTCACGCTGAATTAGGAGGAGACCTTTATCTCACGGGTGGCGGTGAATTCACCGTATCCGATCTGCTTGTGGTTCGTGCCGGGTATACGACCCTCTCGCAGGATTTGAAAGTGTCGGGTTCGGAGGATGCCATCGCCGGCTTCTCGGCGGGAATCGGGCTGAGTCATGAATCGTTCCGACTCGATTACGCCTTCCAGTCGCAGGGAGCGATAGGAACCGTACACAGGATTAGTGCGGGAATTCTGCTTCCCTGATTGTGGTGAATATTTGGTGAGTAAACGAGAACGGGGCTTGCGGGCCTCGTTTTTTTTCAGGATTTGCTTGTGTTCTGAGGATCGGAAAACATCCGGCGGGCGCGTTTTGCGGATTCGCTGTTGCTCTTCGTTGGCACCTGTTCCTGTCCGAATGTGCTGATCGCATCGAACAGGATCTGCATCTTTCTCGCTCTGGAATGTTCGGGCCTTGCCTGTACGAGAAGCTGTACGTATTCTGCCCTCGTTTCAGAGTAGAGTGCGGCTTTCAGATTGGCGTTGATCAGGGCGAAAAGGGTTTCTTCAAATGGACTTACTTCGTCTGCCAACAGCACTGCGACGTTTACTTGAAGCCTGCTGACATGCCTGCGCATTTCCCGTGTAGGTACTCCCGACTTTGTACTGTCCTCATCGAGATCAAAGGTGATTGTGCGGACTCCACTGCGGAGTTTTTTTGCGATATCCTTTGCCTCCTTCGGGATGATCACACGAACCGGTCCCTCCGGGTGGTCGGCAAGCCACTCGCGAATCGGTTGCAGGATAGCGCGGGCGGCCTGAGGATCGGAGGGGAACACAAAAATGAATCCACCCTTCTCCAGGTTTTTCTTAGGCTTGGGGTCTTTCAACCCCTGTTTTACCGCGCTCCGCAGTGTTTTGCGCTGGATGTGTTCTTTCCAGGATATCATCTTGCCTCATCGTGTGTCCCGGGAAGATAGCGAGCCCGTCCGCCCCGTGCAATCGTGATCGAAAATGTCAGGGGCATGAGGGAACCAGCGGACAGCGACAGATTGCGCTGTGGACTCGATCCAGATGGAAAGCCTGAAGGGAAAAAACACACGAAGCCTGTGGAACGCGCACACAGGCTTCGGCATCGAGGGAGGATTAATTACAGGCGTTTTCACTCACCTGGGAATGCATCAGTTCACGGCTATCTATCAGGGAAACGACACATGGACCGATCGAGCGTGCTGCGATGTGGGCGAGTTCCAACGCTGTGTTGAGGTCGGCGTACCGTGCGAGGGTTTGGCTGGAATCCTCCCGCCGCACAAACCAGATATCCTTCGATTCATCGTAATAGACAACAATAGTATTCATCCATCCCCCGCAAACCGGCATATGGGTCTTTTGGACAGAGGAAACCTAGTGGAAGGATATCGCCACTTCTCGCCGATTATCGACAGCGCTGTCTCATGCTGGAGCCATCAATACCAATAAAAATCGGAACAACCATCAGGGCTGTTCCGAAACAGGTAATCCTGCCAAACCCGTATCAAAATTCGTAGCTGATCCCGATGGAGGGGAGCAGACCGATGCTCTCGCTCTCAGCAGTGGTCCCGGTCCTCTCGTCCCAACTCGGCGCGCCGACGTAAGGGTTGTTGTAGACGTTCTGGACATCAAAAAACGCGATCAACGTTCTGTTGGTAAAATACCATCGTCGATCGATGCGGAGATCGAGCGAATGGTTGATTCCGGTCCGCTCGCTGTTGAGTTTCGCCGGGTCCTGGCTGCCATCCGCTTCGTAAGGCGTGTAGGGCATGCCTGTTGCCAGACGGAATTTGAACGACGTTTCGAGATTGTTGCTGAAAATGAAACCGCCGCCGATGTTGAAAATCCACCGTTGGTCATAGCTCCCGGCTCGCTCGATACCATCAAGCCCGGTGAACCAGGTCTCGTTGTAGGAGAGGCTGACTAGAGCGTAGTGAGGATTGTCGCTCGCCTTCTTCTGTCCGAAAACCTCGAATCCCCGTGAACGGCCGGTTCCTTCACTAACCAACCTGTCAAGCCCGTAGGAAGTAAAGTTGTCCGTGCTGCCACCGAACCCTGCTCCGGTGTTTGACATGACGATCCATGGCTGGTCGAGGCTGGCCGGATAGTCGAAATAGGTTTTGTAATACCCCTCGATTCCCACCTTGACATCGTACCGCAGCAGATGGTCGATCCCGATCACCGCCTGATCCGCACCCATCAACGAGAGGCCTCGGTTATAGGGGTTGGATAGCAGCCAGATCACAGCGGGAGTCTGACGGTAACGCCCAACACTTGCGTTCAGGTTTGTCACCGGGGTTAGGGCATAGGTCGCGGAGGCGCGAGGGGAGAGAGCCGTGCCGTCATCAATGGCATCGAAGTAGTCAAACCGTCCCCCAACCGAAACCCGCAGCCTGCCTATTCCCTGAGAAAGCTGGGTGTAGAGGGCCGATTTCCCTGTCAGAGTCGAGTACCGTTGAGTCAGGGTTGATGAGCTGCCGAAGGTCGATTGGAAGTTGAAGTACTGGTCTGCGTCATACCGTCCCAGAGCTTGCTGCAAGCCCGCCGACAATTCAGTGCGCTGGGCGAGTGACCAGACGATGTCCCCACGGATAGACCACTCCTGCTCCACCGAACGGTTGCGGAAGATGGTAGTGAGTGTCGTGTCACGCTGGATCACATCAAAATCGACGTAATTCTGCGCGAGGGTCACCGTGCTGAAGCCTTTTCCGAAGAGGTGTTTCCAGGTAAGACCAATCACTCCGGTGTTCTGAGTGGGGGCTGCGATGGTGCTGTTTCCATAACGTTGATCGGCATCGTCGTTGAAAAAGATTACTTTGTCTATAGCGCCGATCGCCGTCACACTTAATAGATCTCGTTCGGTAAGGTTTTTATTCGCCTTACCGAGAAAATCCCAGTACTCCGGTACAAAGGAAAATCCCGCCGCTTTGAAAATGAAGTCGAGGTAGCTTCGCCGCGCGCTGAACAGGAACGAGCCGCCGTCGTTGTCGATCGGTCCTTCGAGGTTCAAGCCGAATTGCGAGGCAGAAACGGTTGCCTTGCCGCCCATCCGGTCCTTACGGCCATCGCGGAGGTCGATTCGGAGAACGCTGGAGAGTTTGTTCCCGTATTCTGCTCCGTACCCGCCGGCGGAAAACTCGGTTCGATCCACGAAATCGAGGTTGATATAGCTCTGCGGACCACCGGAGGCTCCCTGCGTTCCAAAGTGGTTGATGTTCGGGATTTCGATGTTGTCGAGCAGATAGAGGTTCTCGCTGGGCGCGCCGCCTCGGACGACGAGATCGTTGCGACCCGGCATCGCCTGAGCAACTCCCGGAAGAATCGAAACCGCGCGCACGACATCCTCAAACCCGCCCGGAAGCCGTCGGATCTCCTCGTTTGATACCGTAACAGTAGAAACCTTGGCGTCATTGCGTTTTTGAAACAGGGGGGCGCGGACCTCTACAACCTCCAGTTCGAGCGCGGACTGTTCCAGTACAAACCGAATCTCGGTTGGACGGGAGGGGGAGACGATCACATCCGTGCGAACCTCTTTGCGATATCCGACAACACTCGCCTGAACGGTGTACCGCCCCGTGGGGATATTAGCAATCTCGAATCGTCCATCGAGGTCGGTGGCTGAGCCATAGCGTGTATCCATCAGGATCACGTTGGCGCCGACGAGTGCTTCACCCGTTGATTTGTTGACGACGGTTCCGTAGACCGCTCCATTCAGAGCAGTCTTCTCGGAAGACTCCTGCGCATGGGCAGCGCTCGCCATGATCAGAGCGAGTATGGCCAGTATAGGGAAAACAGGGAATTTCTTCCTCATTCGTATGGACCTCGTAGTAAAGAGTTTCGTGTTTGCTCAACGGTGTATAGAGTTGACCAATCTTGATAGATTAGATGAGTTTGAAAACACTAAGTTTCCGAAACTGACAGTGCTCCGGAGAATCGTTTTTTGCAGGCCAAATTTAGAGAACTTCAGTAGCGGGCAGTACTTATGGCTGGAATTTCTCGCTCATAAAGGTCTGGACGAGTTGCGGAAATCGGGGCAAGGTCTTTTGTATCCAGAGCAGTTCCAGCTCCTTCTGTTCTTCATCGCTCAGATGCCAGTCAATTTCTGAACGCCAAACCCGGCGCATTACATCGTACAGCGTGATCGCGACGGATACCGAGATGTTGAAGGATTCGGTGAAACCTACCATGGGAATCTTTACGAATTCATCCGCCATCTTGATAGCCGTCTCGGAAAGCCCGGTCTCCTCGTTGCCAAAGACGAGAGCGAGGGGCTTGTCGATGGACAGGTTTTCGAGGAGAACGTCATCACTGTGTGGCGTTGTTGCTACAATTCGGTAGCCCTTTTCCTTGAGTCCGTTGAGACACTGGGCAGCATTGTTCTCTTGTCGTTCATTCCAGCGGGTCAGGGTCACCCACTTTGAGGCTCCAACCGATACGCTCGGATTCAGTGCGAAACGGTTCCTGTGTTCAATCACATGCAATTCCTGCACTCCGAACAGATCACAGGAGCGGACAACTGCGCTGGCGTTGTGCGCCTGATAAATATCCTCGAGCACGACAGTCACGTGGCGGGTGCGCATGGGGAGCACTTCGGCAAAACGTTCACGCTTTCCCCCGGAGACATGACCATAGAGGTACTCTTTCAGAGCCTCTCGAGTGCTCTCGTCCTCGGGTGGGATGAACTCGAATTTCTTCATCTGATCCACATTCGGTTGCTGTTATCGATACCCGTATTGAAAGACTTACACTGGATTTAGTGGAATCCAGCGCAACAATCAAGATACTCCGTAGCACCCCGGAGAACGCTCGTCACCCGAGAGTCAAAATTGTTGGTAGCATCGCGCAAGAAGAGCTTCGTACTTTTTGCGAGTCAAATTTGCCGGTTCTCATGTCCGCACATGAATGCGTGCAACAGGGGATGACCCATGGCCAAGGAACAGATCCTCGTCATTGAAGATGAAGACGATATTCGCGAACTGATCCGCTACAACCTCCAGCGGGAGGGATTTCAGGTTGCGGATGCTGCGAGCGGTGAAGCTGGACTTGAACTTATCCGAAAGAACATTCCGGATCTGATTATTCTTGATCTGATGCTGCCCGGTATTGATGGATTTGGTGTCTGCCGGAAGCTGAAGGGCGAAAAAGAACACTCCAGCATTCCGATTATCATCCTCACGGCCAAAGGCGAGGAACCGGACATCGTCACGGGACTCGAGCTGGGCGCGGATGACTACATGACCAAACCTTTTAGCCCGCGTGTCTTGATTGCTCGAGTTCGCGCTGTGCTCCGTCGTCACAGCGGGGATGAAAATGGTCCGGATGAAGCATCCGTGATTAACCGTGAAGGCTTGAAAATCCATCCCGGCAGGCATGAGGTCACTGTATTGGACAAGCCTGTCGATCTCACCTTCACTGAATTCAAAATCCTCCACCTTCTGGCTCGCCGGCCCGGTTGGGTGTTCACGCGTTATCAGATTGTGGATGCCGTCAGAGGCGATGACCATCCTGTTTCGGACCGAAGCGTGGATGTGCAGGTTGTTGGCCTCCGTCGAAAACTGGGTTCCTGCGCCGACCTGATCGAAACTGTGCGTGGTTTCGGCTATCGGTTCAAGGAGTAACCGGTGGCAAGGCGTCGCCTGATTTGGCAACTCTACCCATCCTATCTGCTCATCACTCTGCTCTCGCTGTTGGCTGTTACTACCTACGGCAGTCGCTCGCTCCGCCGTTTTTTCATCGACAACACAATCAACGATCTCGAAGCGAGGGCCATCCTCATTCGTCCTGAGATTAAACGGCTTCTCCTGCTTGAGGATGAAAGGGAGGACGTTGATTCTGCCGTCAAACGGTTGGGAACGGAAGCGGATACGCGAATTACCGTCATCATGCCGGATGGCCGGGTAATCGGCGACAGCCAGCATGACACCGCTGACATGGATAATCACAGAACCCGTCCTGAGGTGATCGATGTTCTCGAGGGGGGGATGGGGAGTTCCAGCCGTTACAGCGTCACCCTGCAGCTCAAGATGATGTATGTGGCGGTGCCGATTCTGCACGAAGACAGAATCATCGGCGTTCTCCGAACCTCGACCCCGCTGACAGTTATCGACAGCACACTCAACATGATCTATCGTCGTATCGCGTTTGGTGGACTGATTATCACACTGTTCGCTGCGTGGATAAGCTGGATCAATTCCCGGCGTATCACCAAGCCGCTGGTGCAGCTCCGCAAGCATGCTGAACGGATTGCGGCAGGGGATTTTACCGGCAGGGTGAACATGGGCGGTACGGAGGAGATGGTTTCTCTGGCCGACGGTATGAACCAGATGGCGAACCAGCTTGAGGAGCGGATTCAGACGATCCTTCGCCAGCGCAAAGAACAGAAAGCTGTCTTCTCCTCCATCTCCGAGGGCGTTCTGGCGGTGGATGAAAACGGTCTGTTGATCAGTATCAACAAAGCGGCTGCACGGTTGTTCGGAGTGGAGCGCAAACTGGTGCGCGGGCGTACGCTCAAGGAAGTGATTACAAACGAGTACATCCGCCAATTCGTTGGACGCGCACTCTCGACCCGCGGCGAGCTTGAGGACGAGATCATCTTCGAGAACGAGGGGGAAGAGGAGCGATTCCTCCAGGTCCATGGTCGCCCGCTGGTGGACGAGTTGAGCAAGAGCATGGGCGCAGTCATTGTGCTGAACGACGTGACGAGAATCCGGAAACTTGAGCAGGCCCGCAGTGATTTCGTTGCAAATGTCTCCCACGAGCTTCGGACTCCGATAACTTCGATCAAGGGTTTTGTCGAGACGCTCCGCGATGGAGCGCTGGATGATCCGCAGGATGCCCGCCGATTTGTGGATATCATCGACCGTCAGGCCAACCGTCTCGATGCGATCATCGAGGATCTGCTCAGTCTGGCCCGAATCGAGCGTGAGGCGGAGACCAGCGAGATCGAGTTGAACCTTGAGCCTCTCGCAGAAGTGATCAGTGGCGCGATTACAGCGGTCACTCCTCAGGCTCAGGCGAAGAACATCACCATTGAGACGCACTGCGATGCCGAGCTTAAGGCGTGGATCAACTCTCCGATTTTCGAGCAGGCAATCATCAATCTCGTCGATAACGCCATCAAGTACAGCGGTGAGAACACACTGGTCCGCGTCTCCGGCAGTGTGGAGGGGGAGGATGTTCTTGTCTCGGTCGAGGATCATGGCATCGGCATCGCGCCTGAGCACCTCGACAGGTTGTTCGAGAGGTTCTACCGGGTCGACAAGGGCCGTTCCAGGGCAGTAGGTGGAACGGGATTAGGTCTTGCCATCGTCAAACACATCGTCCTCGCGCACGGCGGAAACATCACCGTGGAAAGTACTCAGGACGAGGGCAGTATTTTCACGATATTCTTGCCTCAAGTATCGCACTCACAACAGCTTAGCTTACTTCGCTCGCACTAACTCTCTTCTGGCTCCACTCACGGGAGCCTAACAAACCACTCACTTATGCACAACACCCCACCGGCTTCTTACCGGTGCAATTCCGATGATTCGGTGTTCTTCGCTATGGGGGCGAACCAGACGCCGAAACTGGGTAGAACGGTGCAAAACATGGGTGAATGGATGAAGAGGGAAAAGTTGCTCCTCAGGTGGTACTCCTTCGTAACAGCGATTCTGCTGACATTCCTCGCCGCTCCCGCGTTTGCGGGGAACGTGCAGGGGATCGTTGTCGCTGACGATACGAGCCTACCGCTGACAGGCACAAACGTCGTTCTCGAAGGAACGAATCGCGGGTCCGCCAGCGATCTGGACGGGCAGTACGCGATTTTCAACGTCCCGTCAGGAAACTACACGCTGCGCTTCACCATGCTGGGGTATGAATCCCTCGAAAAGGTGGTGAATATTCCCCCCGAAGGCACAATCCTTGTTGATGTCAAAATGAGCTCCGGCGCCGTTCAGCTGGAGGCAGTTACCTATATAGCCGGGGGAGAAGCGGGCAGCGAAGAGCGCGAACTGAACGAACGGCTGGATGAATCCTCGATCACGGATGCGGTTTCCAAGGAGGTTCTGCGCCGTCTCCCCGATCCGGATGTTGCCAACGTAGTCCGCAGGGCGACAGGTGTTTCGGTGGATAAGGGCGATCCGATCATCCGCGGCCTCGGTGTTCGCTACAGCAAGGTGACCCTGAACAACGCATCGATCGCAGGTACCGAGCCGAACCGCAGCGCAGTTTCGCTGGAGCTCTTTCCGGCGAGTCTGATGAGTCAGGTGACGATCAACAAATCCTATCTCCCGGACCAGAACGGTGAGTTTGCCGGTGGTACGGTGAACATGAACACCTTCGAATTGCCCCGTCAACTGGAAATTTCGGCATCGGTCAATTCCAGCTACAACAGCCGCACCACGGGCAAGGATTTTTACACTTACGACGGCGGTTCTCTCGATTGGCTCGGATTCGATGACGGCACCCGGGCGATGCCATCAATCGTCGCGAGCTCCGACCAGAAACTGGTTTCGGAAGGCATCTCCGGGGACTACGGCTACAGCGCTGACGAGTTGAAGGCGATGGGCAAGTCCTTCGAGGATGTCTGGACGCCATATGCCGTAGTCGCGAGGCCCAACCAGAGCTACTCGGTCTCCATCGGTGACCGGGTCAATGCTTTCGGATTTCCGATGGGCTATGTTTTTACAGGAGTCTACGGCCATAACTACGACTATCAGAATGGCGACAGGAACGTCTACAAGGGCGGATCGGTCGCCGGTACTGTGGCGGATTGGCACTCCTATGTTTTCGACACCTACACCCAGACGGTTAACCTCGGGTCGATGCTGGCCCTGAAGTTCTACCCTCACGAATTGCACAACGTCAACCTGAACATTCTTTACAGCCGTGACGCCAGCGACGAGACACGTCAGATGTATGGCTGGAACGACGATAAAGGCTCGTATGTCCGCGACACACGGCTTCGGTACTTGACCGAACAGACGGTAACCAGCCAGTTCTTCGGCAATCACGCCTTCCCGGTGCTCATGAACAGCACACTCGACTGGCAGGCGACCTGGAGCCGGGGTTCACGGTCCGAGCCGGATACTCGCGAACAGCTCTACGAATTGAGCTCGGATGGCGTCTGGTACTGGGCGGAGGAAACCCAGAGCGCCAGCCACCTCTACAACGAACTGGTGGATAACACCTACAGCACAAGCCTCGACTGGACACTCCGCCCCTCCACGCCGATCAACGGCTTCAAGGTCAAACTGGGAGTTGCGGGAAAATGGCGTGACCGCACGAGTGACTACCGCAAGTTTCGGTTTGTGCCGACCTCTTCGGGTGAAGAGACCTTCGGTATCGATTTCCTCTCACAGGACCCCGAAGTCATTTTCGCTGACGAAAACATTCACCCCTGGGGTTGGGAGATCAACGAATACACCCGGCCCAATGACAGCTATACAGCTCAGCACGACGTCCTCGCCGGTTACATGCTGACTGACATGGCGATCACCTCGCGCCTCTACATGACTGGTGGCGTACGCGTTGAGGATTCTTACCAATCAGTGAGTGGGTATCAGCCCTTCGTCCCGCTGGATGATTCCGAGGAGCAGACCTCGGAGATCAAGACCACGGACCTTCTTCCAGCCGTGAGCTTTAAGTATATGCTGGCTCAGAGGATGAACCTTCGGTTTGCCGCAAGCCAAACTGTTTCGCGGCCCGATTTCCGGGAAATGGCGGCGTTCGAATACACCGATTTCGTCGGCGGCTACGCGGTCATCGGCAACCCGGATCTCGAACGTGCGCTGATCCGTAACTACGATCTTCGCTGGGAGGTGGTGCACGGTGTTGCGGACCTCCTCGCTGTGAGTGTTTTCTACAAGAATTTTGAGAATCCCATTGAGACGGTGCTTCAGAATACCGCGCAAATCCGCATTTCCTACGACAATGCCGAGAGCGCAGATAACTACGGCATCGAGCTTGAGATGAGGCAGAATCTCGGGATTCTTGCCGATGCGCTCCGCACGGTGACGCTTTCGTCGAACCTCTCCCTGATTGAATCCCGAGTCACTCTCGGGGAGAACAACGGTGTTCAGACGAGCAATGTGCGTCCACTCGCGGGTCAGTCGCCGTACCTCCTTAACGTTGGATTCAGTTACATCCACCCGAGGCACGGCACACAGTTAAACCTCTTCTACCACACGTTCGGCGAGCGCATCAGCGAAGTGGGAGCGAACGACCTGCCCGACATCTACGAGCAGCCGCACCACGACCTGGATTTGACAGCATCCCATCCGCTCAACAGGAACCTGAAGATCAAACTCGGCGTGAAGAACCTGCTCGATACGGAAATCCGCTTCGAGCAGGGTGGCGAGCCGACCTGGACCTATTACAAGGGACGGTCCATCTCCGTTGGACTCTCGTACAACAACTGAGCTGCTTGGGGCTCGGGTGCGCGTGATCCGAAACGGAATGGACTCTTGATAAAGCACGGAAGAAGCGAACGAAAACAAGATCTCGACAAGAGAAAAGACGTTTCGGATAGTTACACGAATCGGTTAAAAGGAGAAGTCATCATGTTCACGCGCAACATGCGTCAGAGTTGGATTGTAGCGCTGCTCGCTCTTGGGCTGGCAGTCTTTGTAGTTAGCTGTGATGAGGAGAGTAACGATGATCCGGTTGGTCCCGTCGTCGATGAGTATGCTCCGGTGTTGATCGGTCCGGAAGATGGTTCCAGCACCACACTCTCCTCCACGGCGGAGTTTGTCCTGAGCTGGGAAGCTGTTGACAGCGCAACGGGCGGTTACTACGTCGAGGTCGCAGGTGATGCGGGATTCGCCGCCAGCTCGATCCTCATCGAGACGACGGTTGAAGCTACCGAGTATGATCTCCAGCTCACTCACGTTGAGTTCGGAGCCTCTTATTACTGGCGAGTCGCCTCAATTCTTTCGGATGACAGCTATTCTGACTATTCCGAAGTACGAAGCTTCTCGTTGAATGCACCGTCGGTCGCCAATGTGACGATTCTCAGTGGCGAGATCACTTCGAACACGACTCTTACCGCCAGCAACGCCTACCTGCTCCGCGGTGGTGTGTTCGTCGGTCACGATGATCCCGATGCCACTGAAGTCACGCTGACGATTGAGCCCGGCACGGTGATCTACGGCGAAAAAGCCACGGACGGCATGCTGGTTATCCGTCGTAGCGGCGTGATCATGTCGGAGGGTACCTCATCCGCCCCGATCGTCTTCACCTCCGATCAGCCCACCGGATCACGCTCACGCGGCGACTGGGGCGGTGTGATTATCAACGGTGAAGCGACCCTGAATACCGGCAGCGAAGCTATCGGCGAAGGTGACACCGGTCCCTATGGCGGTACGGATGATACCGACGACAGCGGTACGCTCCGCTATGTCCGCATCGAGTTTGCGGGCCGCGAAATCAGCCCCGACAACGAGCTGAACGGTCTCGCGCTGCAGGGCGTTGGCTCTGGCACCACGATCGAATATGTCCAGATTCACATGAACAAGGATGACGGCATCGAGTTCTTCGGCGGCACCGCGCAGGCCAAGTACCTCCTCTGCACCGGCATCGGCGACGACAACTTCGACTGGACGGATGGATGGCGTGGGAAAGGCCAATTCTGGGTTGGCCAGCAGTATGGCAGCGATGCCGACCAGGGCATCGAGGCGGATAACAATGCCGACGAAAATACCGCGACCCCGTACGCGAATCCTGCAATCGCCAACATCACTCTGATCGGAGACAAGCAGGGCGACGAGTCGGACATCGGCATGCTGCTTCGCGAAGGCACCAAGGCGAAGATCTATAACGCTATCATCATGAACTTCGGCGACTGCGGTCTTGATGTCGACCACGATCAGACCTTCACAAACGCCGCCAACGGCGAGCTGATCGTTGATTACTGTGTCTTCGACACCTCCTCCGCTACCGGCAACGAGGCTCTCGGTCAGCAGGATGACACGCCTGATTTTGACGACGATGCTTTCATCCAGACAACAATGACGAACAACAGCCTGGTCAACGAAGCGGTTGTTACAGATGGTTTGAACAAGACCTCGCCCGATTTCACCGCGACGGGGCTTGCCACGACCAAGACACCATTCGATCCCACAACCCTCGACGCGAATTTCTTCGAGACGGTTGATTTTATTGGCGGCGTTGATCCGGATGCTGACTGGACCGTTGGCTGGACAACGAGCGACCAGAACTAAATTTTTACCCCCACGGAAGCCGGCGGGACACCCATACCACCGGTTTTCGCTACCCATCATCGGGCAACGGGATGTGTCGTCAGGCATGTCCCGTTGTTTATTAATAATGATTGGAACTATGTTTTTTGCCGTAGATAATTCAAGCGAAAACACCTTTAAGAGTCCGATTGGGCTCTGGAACCTGCGCCCGAGTACAGGTACATTAGGGCAGTCACGCGAGGAGCGGTTCATGAGGCAGGTCCACACTGGAATAGAGCGAAAGAATATTCTGATGATCAGCATGGTTGCGGTCATGCTCTCGGCAGTGCTTTTTGCCAGCATCGGTTGTGAGGATGCCGATCCGGTGGACCCGCTCGCTGATGTTTTCGCCGTCCTTCAGGATACAATCCTCACCAGCCGTACTCTCGTTTCGGACAGCACCTACGTGCTAAGCGGGGATGTCATCCTTCGGACGCTGCCCACGGACACCTCCACGACGACCCTGACCATCAATCCCGGCACGGTTATCCTTGGTGAGCATGACACTAATGGCCGTTTGATCGTTGAACCGGGAGCAAAGCTGATTGCTCAGGGGACGGAATCCTCGCCAATCATTTTCACTAGTGACAGGCTGGTAGGCCAGAGAGCTGCCGGGGATTGGGGTGGTGTCATCCTTCAGGGTTCCGCTCCTGTAAACAATTCAAGTCTGCTCTACGGCGGCACCGTGTCGGACGATTCCAGCGGGATTCTTAATTATGTCCGTATTGAATTTGCTGGTAATAATGCCAACGGCGCAGGATTGCTGCTTCAAGGGGTCGGTGGTGCCACAGTGCTTGACTATGTTCAGGTTCACCGGTCCGGAAACGCTGGGATAAAGATCGACGGCGGAGAGGCCAACCTTCTGCATACGGTTGTGACTCAGCCGGGTTCGAACGGAATCTCCTGGGATAACGGCTGGACAGGGGAGGGGCAGTATTGGGTTGTTCAGTCAACCGCCTCTGCCGCGGGGGTTCGTGGAAGCAACAACCCGGACTCGCCCACCAGCACGCCGATCTCCAACCCGCTGCTCTACAACGTTAGCCTCGTTGAAGTCGAAAGTGCATCCAATTCAATCGGTGTGATTTTCACGAACGGAACACTTGGCACGATTCGGAACAGCGTTGTTTTGGGGTTTGAAACCGCCTTGGAGATAAGTGGCACGGAATCAAATGCCGCCGCTGAAGATACAACTTTGAAAATCACCCACAGTATGTTTTACGACAACACCTCGTTGGGTGAAACGGCGAACACGACCAGCGAAACAATCGCTGAAGCTGAGTGGATTGCCGACTCAAAGTATGTCAACCGATTCCGAAGCCCGCAACTCTTGAATCCCTATGATCTGGATGATCCGGAATTTTACGCTGTCTATGGAAGTCCTGCCTATATCGGGGATTCGCTCGCTTCTGCGCCCTTGGAAACATCCACGGGAACGGTGATTGAGGATTTTCGAGTCGCAGGCGCGGAGAGGTATTATCTCCCCTGGGTCCGGGCATGGACGACTTTCGACCGCAACTGATGACACCGCTCTGAAAACCTGTAACCTCACTCTTGCGTGAACCGCTCCAGGTGCACCTTTTCCGGGTTAAATCGATCCACGCTCATTTTCTCCTCGGCCGGATGTCCAATTGGAATCAGGCAGAGAGGAGGATACTCCTCAGGTAGCTCCAGAAGTTCAGAGACAGCTCGCATCCGTTCATCCCGCGGATAAACGCCGAGCCATACAGCTCCAAGCCCCAATTCGTGAGCGGCGAGAAGCAGATTCTGAGTCGCGGCGCTCGTGTCCAGTGGCCAGTAGCCGGGATGATGTTCCTCGGTCAAATCGCCCAGAACAGCGATCACAAGATTCGCCGTTGCCAGCATACTCGCAAAGGGGTGAAACTCCTGAATACTGTTCATCGTGTTTTTGTCGCGGATAATAACGAAACGCCACGCCTGTTCGTTGGTCGCCGAGGGGGCGGCCATCGCAGCCTTCATAAGAATCTGTACCTGTTCATCGCTGACCGTTTCCTCGGTAAATTTTCTGATACTTCTGCGTGAATAAATAGCGTCGAGCGTATTCATGGTAAGTTCCGAATTAGAGTGAGGTGGGGGCTAACCGCCTCCAATCGTAACCAGAACACCCCTGCCGTCGCAAGAGATGGCTTGTACGTACATTATTTTATCAATCGCTGAGGCAAAGGGGCTGTTGGGTTTTATTGGCAGACGTAAACGAAGAATAGGGAAAGCTGATAACATGGGTGCAGGTCACTCACATTCTCACAGCCATACGGGGGGAGATCTAACGGGGAAACGGAGGAATGCCCTTGCCTGGGCGTTTGCGATTAATGCTGTTTTCCTCGTTGCAGAGGTCGTGGGCGGGGTGCTCAGCGGTTCACTCGCGCTTCTCGCCGATGCAGGACACATGCTGTCCGATGTCGCCGCGCTGGGTATCGCACTCTGGGTTTCCCACGTTGTCCAGCGGCCACCCTCCAAACGCCAAACCTACGGATATGGGCGGGCGGAAGTGCTTTCCGGTTTGCTCAACGGATTGACCCTGATTGTCGTGGTCGTTTTCATCATTCAGGAGGCGGTGAAACGGTTCGGTCACGTTCATGTAGTGGATACGGGGATCATGTTGCCGATAGCCGTTGCCGGGCTTGTCGCCAACGCTGCCAGCGCTGCGGTATTGATGGCCCACCGCAAAGAGGATTTGAACGTCCGGGCGGCTTTTCTGCATCTGGCGGTAGATGCAGCGGGTTCTGTGGCCGCGATTATCGCTGGAGTTGCGATCCTCTATGGCGGCTGGCAGATCGCGGATGTGATCGCCTCAGTCGTAATCGGGGTGATGATCCTCTGGGGAGCTGTCCGATTAGTAATAGAAACGATCCACATCCTCCTCGAGGGCGCACCGCCCTATCTGGATATTGAAAAAGTGCGAGGGGATCTGGAATCGCTTGAAGAGGTTCACTCCTGCCACGACTTGCACGCTTGGTTGGTGGGGAGTGGAGAACCCGTCCTGACAGCCCACCTCATCCCTGTGGATGGGTGTGACCCCGAGTCGGCTCTGAAGGCGGCTCATGTCCTGATTGAGTCCAAATACCACATCCACCACACGACGTTTCAGGTGGAGGGGAAGCCTTGCCAGGGATTGCACCGCTAGTTGCTCGATCAAGCAGTCACTTGTATCCCTCGTGGTCCTGATCACGGGGCGCTTTATTGTGTAGGGACGCAGATGTTGTGAGAAAGATGACTCAGGCTCTGTCTTGTTTGCATGCTTATGCAATAAAGTAAGTTTCTGTTTATTAAATTTTTATTCTCTGTTTTTCTTTCCTCAGGGCTATAGAGATAGTCAACTCTGGGACAATTCCTCAAATAGCGGTGTAAGTTGAGGTTTAAATTGCACAACTATGCAAGTTAAATCTCTTCCTCTGGATTCTCTTCACTGATGATTACAGAAAACCTTGACTTTCCCGGTAAATTAGTTGTATAATTGCGCAAGAGCGCAAGTAATAAAGTGCGTAATCGCCTATCCTATCCTAGGCAGCGATGGAGATCAACCATGCTGATTCCCAGAAACGATGCAAAACCGACGGTTGAGACCGAGAACCTCGGTGGGATTCCGGGCTGGAGCGTTGGAGACGAACCGGCGGCCGAGCCTTCACTGATCTCGCGCACAATTAGCGAATCAGTAGGGGAGAGTGCTGCCGTCGCTGAGGGCGAGTGTTGTCCCGGTATTGAAACCCTGTTCGAACCAGAGTTTTTCAAGGCGCTGGCCGATCCCAGCCGCGTCGCCATCCTCGTCGAATTGGCACGCCGGGGCCGGGCATGCACAGTGACTGAGTTGTCGGTTTGCTGCCCTCGAGACCTTTCTGTGGTGTCGCGGCATCTCACAGCGCTGCGGGATGCGGGGGTGGTCCACTCTGAGCGTCGGGGAAAGAAGGTCTACTACCGGGTGCGGGTCTTCGATGTCGCCGAGCGCATGAGCAGCATTGCCCGTTTGCTAAAGGAGTTGGCAAGTCGTTATCAAACCTCCAATGCTGAGTTCGCGGCGAGTGTTGGGTAGTCGGAAGTGCTAAGGTTGACAGGAGGTATTGGACCGGGTAAAGAGTGAACTCGCCGGGAAAGTAGTGAGTATCAATATCAGGGCGCTCAAACCCGCCTGATCAGCTACGGGATCAGGTTGTGGTAGAGGATGTATCCGCCGGCATAGACAACCAGTGCGCCGAAAATGCGCTTTGTCCAGACCGAAAATTGGGTCGCGCCCCTGCTCTCCACCCACTTCTGAACAAATCCCGCCGAGATGCCTGCCACGATGATCAGGGCGACATGCCCGATCGCGTAAACGAATAGCATGAGGATGCCGTAGACGACCTTTCCTTGAGCGGCGACATAGGTCAGGATCACGACGAGTACAGGCGTCGCACAGGGGGAGGAGGCGATTCCGAAGAGAAGGCCGACCAGAAACGCGCCCAACCCACCCTTCGTTTTGGGCTGCATGGACATCGGGAGAGGAATACTGACCTGAAATAGCCCCATCATCGAGAGGCCCATGGCGATGACGAGCAGACCAACGACCCAGTACCAGGCTCTGCCAACCTGCCCGAAAAGTTGTCCGAGCAGGGCCGCGATCGCACCCAGGATTGTGAAGGTGATCGCCAGCCCGAGTGCAAAGAGCAGGGAATAGGCGATTGATTTTTTTTGGTCCCCGCCGCTGGCTCCACCCACATAGCCGATGACGAGAGGCAGGATCGCCAGTACGCAGGGCGAACTCGCGGAGAGCAATCCTCCCAGAAATACCGCACCCAGCGCCAACAGTGGATTGCCCTGTACAGTCTCAAGCAGTCCTTCCATCAGAGGATTACCTCCATCTGCACAAACACCTTCTCAATCTCAACCTCTTCGAAGAAGCCTTCATGCCGGAAGAACTCTGCACCATCGGAGGAGAGGAATATCTGTGTGGGAATCAGACGGATGCCATACTTGTTAGCCATGGTCGGGTCTTTGCGGATATCGTAGAATTCAATGGAGATTTTCTCTCCGTACTTATCCTCGAGTGCCGCCATCACCGGCTTCATTTTCTCACAGGGAATGCAGCCTTCACTTCCCAGTTCGAGCATCGTCGGGGGGATGTTCGCTTTCGCCTCCAGCGTATCAGGCAATTGTTGCTGTGAACTCTCTGGTTCCGACGAGAATGCGCCGGATTTCACAAGAATGATCGCCAGAAAGACGCAAGTCGCTGCAGGAATAAGGATAGTCCTGACTGAAGCCTTCATCGGTTTATCTCCCCTCGTCGCTCGCTGAGATTCACACACTTGATTTCAAACGTATCGGCGGATATATTAATGCATCATCGTGCATAGACGCAAATAGCAGGGAGGCAGCGCATGCTAAACATTGACTCAAAGAGGCTCGAGCTTGAGGCGCGGTTGCTGGCGCTCCTTGGGCAGCCTACAAGATTGAGGCTCCTCTACTTCCTGCGGGATGGTGAAAAATGCGCGTGCGAGATTACTCCGGTAATGCGTGAGGACCAGTCGGTGATAAGCCGCCATTTGATTAAGCTTCGTGAGATGGGCATCCTGGATTGGCGCAAAGAGGGGGTGTCGGTTTACTATCGCATCTCTGAACCGCGGGTCTTCCGTATTCTGGAAATGGCGGATGACATCCTGCGTGACCACTCACAAAAACAGGCGCGGGAAGTTGCTGGGGCGCTGTGATATATTTTTTCTCGACATTCATGCATTATTAAGCATAAAGGCATAGAGCGATGTTCCTCGAGTTGCTGATTTCCGGTTGGCGCGCACTGACTGAGTACCTCTCAGCGCACGTTCTCACGTGTTTGGTTCCTGCTTTCTTCATCGCAGGTGCAATCGCTGTCTTTGTCAGCCAAACTGCGGTGATACGTTATTTCGGCCCCAAAGCGAAGCGTTGGCTGGCGTATACGGTCGCCTCGCTTTCGGGCGCCATTCTCGCGGTCTGTTCCTGCACAATCCTTCCACTTTTCGCCGGGATTCGTCAACGTGGCGCAGGTCTCGGCCCAGCGATTGCGTTCCTCTATTCAGGTCCGGCGATCAACGTTCTGGCGATTCTCTATTCGGCTCAATTGCTGGGGATGGACATTGGAATAGCCCGTGCAGTCGGCGCGGTCACATTTTCCATCGTAATCGGTTTGTTGATGGCGGTGATCTTCAAAAAGCAGGAGGAGCAGCTGTACTCCGAAAACGCTGAGTGGGCCTACGGTTCTGAAGAAGATTCGACAATTCACCCACTAAAGCAGGTGATCCCATACTTCTCCGCGATGGTAGTCTTTCTCGTTGCGGCCTCTTCGATTTCACTCGTCATTGATGTCGCAAAAACCGATTCGGGGCGGTGGGCGATGGTGTTCGAGGGAAAACCCCTACCCGCGTTGATCGCGCTCCTCTTTCTCAGCGCGGTGGTGGTGATGGTGGTTCGCTGGTACAGCGGCAGCGAGATTGCCCAGTGGATGCGGGAGACGTGGAATCTGATTGTCAAAATAGTGCCGATCCTGCTCGTCGGGGTATTCATAGCTGGGATGGTGAAGGTTCTTCTGCCTGAATCGGTTGTCCAGCGGTGGGTCGGTGGCAACAGCGTTTGGAATAACCTGCTCGCCAGTCTGTTCGGCGCGTTGATGTATTTCTCGACGCTCACCGAAGTCCCCATCGTCCGAGCGCTGATGGATCTCGGCATGGGCAAGGGTCCAGCACTTACGTTGCTGCTCGCGGGTCCCTCTCTCAGCCTGCCGAACATGATCGTTATTGGCCGGGTAATGGGAGTTAAACGGACAGCAGTTTATGTAATATTGGTGATTATCCTATCAACGTTTGTCGGGATGATCTTCGGAGGATATGCCAAATGAAGATGCAATCGTTCGAAGTGCGACCAATTGGAGTGATTCACACTCCGTTCACAAGTTCGGACGGGACTCCGATTCAGCCCCGAAAAGCGCTCGGTATTCAAGGGGAGATCGTTCTGAATCCGATGTACACGGATGCGCTGAAGGATTTGGTACGATTCGATAGGGTCTGGTTGGTCTATTGGTTTCACATGTGTAGAGAACCGGAGCTTTTGGTTAAGCCATACATGGATACGACACCTAGAGGTTTGTTTGCAACAAGATCCCCAAGCCGATTCAATCCAATTGGCATTTCTTCCGTTCGTCTGAAGAGTATTGATGAAAATCATCTGTTCGTCGAGGACGTGGATGTGCTCGACGGGACCCCACTACTGGACATCAAACCGTATGTCCCGGAATTCGATTGTTATCCGGAGGCCGGTGCCGGTTGGTTGAGAGACAAACGGTTGTCCGACGGCGGTATCGCGGATGATCGATTTGAACGTGAACACAATTGATTCAAAGATGGAGTGATACAATGATCAGAAAGATTGAAGTGCTAGGCATCGGTTGCCCGAACTGCAAGAAAACGGAAGCAATCATTCGCCAGGTTGTAGAGCAGAAGGGGTGGGTAGAGGGCGAAGACTACGTGATCGAAAAGGTCACCCAGCCTGCGGACATCGCCGCTCGCGGAATCTTGGCGACACCGGGCGTTATGCTCGATGATAAAATAGTATCCAGCGGAAAAATCCCTTCGCCGAGCATGGTTGAGGGGTGGCTCTAACTCGTCAGTTTGCACACCTGCAAGGTTGTCACGCATGAAAAGAGTTCTGATTCTCTGCACCGGAAATTCGGCCCGATCCCTGATGGCTGAATACCTGATCAACACCCGCCTCGCCGGTCAGTGGCATGCGGAATCGGCAGGAGTCAATCCATCGAAGCCAAATCCGTGGGCACTCAAGGTTTTGTCAGAGATCGGGATTGACGCCAGCGATGCCCGAAGTAAATCCGTAGATGAATTCCTTGAACGTAAGAACCTTGATCTGGTAGTGACCGTCTGTGATCATGCCCGTGAAACCTGCCCTGTGTTCACCAAACCGATCAAACAGATACACATCGGTTTCGAGGATCCTGCGGAATTCACCGATGCGCCTGAGGAGATCGCGCTGATGAAATTCCGAGAAGTGAGGGATCTGATAGCTAAACAGCTTCTGTCACTTCTGAGGGAGATGAACTCGCAGTCATAGAGTATTCTTGGGGCGAAGCGGGATTACTTCAATGCGTTTTTGACAGCCTCAATTAGCTCGTGCAGTGTGAAAGGCTTGCTGATATAATTGATATGATCATCTAGCACACCTTGGTTCACCAAGACCGATTCTGAGTATCCGGACATATAGAGTACTCTGATTTGAGGACAGAGCTTATTCAGTTTTCCAGCCAGTTCAACACCACTCATCCCCGGCATGATAACGTCAGTGAGCAGCAGTTCAGGTTTGTATTCACTACTGTTGCACGTTGACAAGGCCTCTTTTCCGGAGGCGCAGGACTGTACGTTGAATCCAGCTCTGCTGAGAGCTTTTACTGTAATCGAACGCACGTTCGGGTCATCTTCCACGATCAGTATGCTGGCCTTGTCCTGCTTTTCCTGGAAAATCTCCTTGATCGATTCTATCGACTCTTCCGTGGGTTTTATATCAGTGGGGGGCAGGTAGATCTCAAACGATGTTCCGATCCCCTCTTTGCTGACATATCGAATCCCACCGAGGTTTTGCTGGACGATGCCGTAGACAGTGGAGAGCCCCAGTCCTGTTCCTTCTCCGGTCCGTTTTGTTGTAATGAACGGTTCGAAGATTGTCCTGCCAAGGTCTTTCGGGATGCCCGTGCCGGTATCGCTGACGCTCAGGCGAACGTAGCCTCCCGGCTTGAGTTCCGGCATATCATCCAGGTCCTCTTCAGCCAATGTCATGAATTCCGTTTTGATGACGATGTTGCCACCTTTGGGCATCGCGTCTCGGGCGTTCACAACGAGATTGATAACGATCTGTTCTATCTGGTTGGGGTCCATCAGGACTCTGCGTACCCGGGATCCACCACCGATGGTCAGTGTGACATCCTCCCCGATCAACCGTCGTAATAGTTTTTCCATGTCTTGGATAATGTCGCTGAGATAGAGCGGACGGGGTTTGATCACCTGTTTTCGACTGAATGCGAGGAGCTGGCGGGTGAGGGTTTCAGCTCTCTGCGCCGTTCGTTGAATCTCGGCGACATATTCGTGGATGTTTGATTCTTTGGTCAGGCCGAGCATCGCAAGTTCTGTGTTGCCACTGATGACAGTCAGCAGGTTGTTGAAATCGTGCGCGATCCCCCCAGCCAGACGGCCGATCGCTTCCATTTTCTGCGAATGAAGGAGTTGTTCTTCAAGTCGTCGCTGTTCCGATACATCCCTCATGGAACCCTGCACGGCGGTTTCTCCGTAATACCGGATTTGGCTGAGTTGGATGATAGCCTCGAAGGGGACGTTATCAGTACGAACCCCGCGAATCGTGAGCTCTTTTGTACTACGGAGGTTGTTCTCTATTTCCTCCAGCGCCACTTCCATTTCGTGTCTGGATTCTGGTTCTAGAGGGGTTGTCCCCGATCTGTTGATCAAATCCTCAGGGGATGAGTAGCCTAGCAACTGTGCAAACCGATGGTTACAGAAGAGGAGCACCTGTTTCTTGATGATGAAGATGCCTTCCAGAGAGTTTTCAATGATACTCCGGTATTTCTCCTCACTCTCAAGGAGCGCTTCTTCCATCTGTTTGCGGCGTTGGACCTCATTCTGAAGTTCAGCAACCTTCTGATCCTGCTCGATTGCATGTGAGCTAAGAAGTTTTTCTCGCTCATGCAGGTAATCTACGCGCCGGTGCAATTCGATTGGGGCGATTCCCATTTCGGCGAGGATCAGACTCAGGTCGTTCCGAAGCTGGTTTGCCTCCTGGTCCGAGAATACCTGATGTGTACGCATCGCCCGGTGAGCCATCGCTGCTCCTACAGAACCGGCAAGTGTAGATTCGATCAGACCCTGGACTTCGGCCAGCGATAACACAGATATGGTGACCTTGTCCGCAACACCGGATTCAATAATCGCTTTATCAAGAATCTTGTTCGTCTCTTCTTCCGAGAAATAGGGATCGAGAATCGAGCGGAAGACTGCAAGCTTGGCTGAGAGATTTACATGGTAACCGTGTTCTCGTTGAATCCGTACGGATGTCTGCTCGCCAGTTTTGATAAACTCAATTGACTGCTTCTCTACCTGCTCATCCATTTTACTCAGCAGCGAGCCGATGATATAGAAACTGACGTTGAAGAAGAGTGTCCAGATCGTTGCATGTACAATTGGGTCGGAAGTCTGCAACCCGAATAGTGCTTCAGGTTTCAGGAATCCGATACCCAAGGGTCCGTTTTCAAGAACGGACATGGGCAACCAGCCCGAGTTCACAAAGGAGGGGATGAGCAGTGTGTAGATCCAGACGACAATACCGCTTGAGAGGCCTAACACTGCACCCTGTTTACTACCTCGGATCCAGAACAGCCCACCGATGACAGAGGGTGCAAACTGAAGCGCAGCAACAAATGCAACCATCCCGAGGCTTACCAAAGTGAAATATGCCCCGAGGTATCGGAAAAAGATGTAGGCAACAGCAATGATACCGAACACAGCCACCCATCTGGCTCGAAGAAGGTGACGGCGCAGGAATCCAAGTCTGGGAGAGATATCGAGCATGGGCAAATAGATATGGTTGGTCGCCATCGTGGCCAAGGTCATTGTACTGACCATAACCATGCTCGATGCCGCCGAAAAACCTCCAAGGTAGACGAGCATCGTGAGCCAGGGTTTGCCCGCCAGTACGGGAAGCATGATCACAACTTCATCTGCAAGCTCGGTGGGAACACCCTTGATGACGCCTGCGTACGCGATGGGAATAACAAACAGGTTCAAAAGTAGGAGGTAGAGGGGAAACATCCACATTGCGGTGTTTACATGTTTGATCCGGGTGTTTTCGACGACGGCCATGTGAAACTGCCGTGGAAGGAAAAGAATCGCAGACATGGCGAGAAGGATGTAAATGTTCCAGGTCAGGAATGAAGTCTCTTGGTCCGCTCCTGTTACTGCAATCTGATAAGCACGGATATCCATGTAGCGGTCGAAAATATCCCGCACACCGTCGAACTGAACCCAGACGACCCAGATCCCCACGAGAAGGAAGGTGGTCAGCTTTATGATCGATTCCACCGTGACCGCGGCAACGATACCCGGGTGATGCTCCGTGGGGTCCAGACGGCGAACGCCAAAGAGAATCGTAAAGATCATCAACAGACCTGCGGAGATCAGTCCGATCTGACCGTTGATGAAATTTGTTGAATCTGAAGAGATGATATGAAAGATCGAATCAATCGCCTTCAACTGGAGGGCGATGTAGGGGACGATAGCCAGAAATGAAAGAACTGTGGCGAGGGCAGCTATCCTGGAGGATCGCTCGTACCGTACGGAGAGAAGGTCCGCAATACTCGTGACGCGAAAGCGGTTCTTGATTCGAATGAGCCGTTTCAGAACCAAACCGCCGAACAGGAACGTAATTGTGGGACCAAGGTAGATCGTCAGAGATATCGGTCCTGAATCAATCGTTTTGCCTACAGTCCCATAGAAGGTCCATGCGCTGCAATAAACAGCTAGTGAGAGTGCGTACACCCATGCATGCTCAATGGGTGATTTGTGTTTTTTTGACCGATGCTCCACATAGGTTGCCAGCAGGAGCAGAAGACCCACGTAGGCAAGGACAATCAGGATTACGAATAGTGGACTAAACATTCTGTTGTCAGTCCTTCTCGTCAACCGAATCTTGGTTTTCTGGTTGGCTGCCAGTTTCGCTGACAGCCGCCAGTACAAGAATAATGATTGTTATGAACCAGACTACAAAAAGGTAAACAGCGGTTTTGAACGGGGCGGTATTGACTGTATTCATGGCAAATGGCGCGCTCAAAACGAGGAAGATGATGATACTGAGCAAAACGATGAATTCACCCTGACGAAAGAGTCTGAGAAAAACGGACATAGGCCTATCCTGAGTAAAGGTGAGCATCGTTCAACCTTCGAAGATAACATACCCTTTATAAGTATATTCCGCAAACGGGTTCGTATTTTAAGGAAATAGAGTAGAGGAATATCCAGGGAAGGTTGTGATCTTATGAGACGGTTTATAATACTGCTAATTAGTTAAGGAATTTAAGCAGAATTATATGGACAAATTTCCTTTACAAAATCTATAGGTACTGTGTCTCGCTGACTCCTGCTCAGGAAGCAATTTTACTCTCGACAGCGGATTGATCTGGTGAGCACGTCCGCTGATAACGCTCGCCGATGATGCGAACTTGTCCGTGTCAGTGCACTGTTGTCAGCTGCGATCAAGAGCGTGTTGCCGAAAAGAATCAGATCCCCCGCAAGATTATCCTGTGACAGCGTTGCCAGCAATGCAGGGGTTGCCGGATCTGCGAGAGAATAAAGGCGAATCTCATCAATGTCTGAGTGATTAGCAACCAGCAAGGTATCCTGAAGAACAGGGTAATATTGCGAGGCGATCTCAACGTGCGAGAGTTCCACGGGCAAGAACGGGTCTGAGATGTCATAGACTTTGAAGCCGTACATATAATTGTTCACAACCGCCAGATCTCCATCCCCCCACATTGCACCAGTGAACGGTGTGTTCGAAACGAAGGGGGGTGATGCAGGGGTGCTGATGTCTCCGATGAGTAGACTGTAATAGTACGAAACAAAGACGTAGTCGCCGGAAATGTCGAATTCCCTGAAGCTGTTTTGTAATTTTTGAATGGAAAGTGGAAGGTGCAAATATAGATAAGGCGAACCCATTTCGGGCCCGCCTTATCTATAGTCTATTTCTGCCAAATCCTAGGTGACTTCAAAACTGTGAAGGCCACCGAAGAAGTAGTTTCCAAAGAAACTTACGAAGACGAAGATCATGCCGAGGACGATCAACACCGCCGCTCGCGAACCACGCCATTCACGCTGGTACCGGGCGTGCAGGAACAATGTGTAGAAGAGCCAGATGATCAGCGCGCCAACCTCTTTCGGGTCCCAACTCCACCAGGTTCCCCACGCCTGCTCGGCCCAGATCGCCCCGGCGAAGAGCGCGCCGACGGTGTAGAGGGGATATCCGATGGCGACGGATGTGTAGGACATCTCTTCGAAAGCGCGGCGCGGCAGGTTCAGTGTAGCCAGCCAGCTCTCGTTATCCTTGCGGACGAGGAGGCGGTGGAAGATTGGTGTCAGAATCCAACTGACGACCAGCGCTGAGCCGAAATACTCGAAGATTTTGAAATAGCTTCTCCCGGTCAGCTCGAGAAGGTCGCCCTTGACGAGGAAGCCGGTGATCGCCCCGGAGACTAGCAGTGAAATCGCGAGTACGTTGAAGAAGCGTGCGCCGAGGTTCCCGGTCCCCTTCAGCTTCAGGATGCGGGAATTGAAGAAGGGCCACGCGATTGCCCCAACCACCATTCCGATGCCAAGCCCAATCACGCCGCGTCCCCAGTAAAGGGGTGTAGATCCCGGCGAAAAAGTAAACATCGTCATCTGGCTGGCTGAGAGCTGATTGAACTGTGCCTGGGTGAGTTCGTTTGCCGGGATGGGGAGGATGCCGGTTATCTTCAGCAGGAGCGAAATGACAATCGGCACGCCGACCCAAAAGATTCCGAACGCCATCCACTGCCGGTTCTGAGCTTCACCGAGATTTTTCACATCCACCATTGATTCAGTCAGCAGATAGAGCGCAGCCGCTGCAAATGAAAGCAGGAACGCACCCGATCCGATTGCGGCGAGGGTAACATGAATGGCGAGCCACGTGGACTGAAGAGCAGGCATGAGCTGACGGTTCACCTCATCCGGCAGCAGGCTTGCCACCACCAGCATCATCACCATAAGCGGGCTGATGAACACACCAATGCGGTGATTTTTGTACCTGGTTACGAAATAGAGCAATCCGATTGAAACCATCCACGACATCAGTCCCATGTACTCATACATATTGGCGAGCGGGATGTGTCCCTGAATCTTCCATCGTGCGAAAAAGGCGATCGTGTGGGGGATAGCGCCAACAGCGACCAGGACGGTTGCGTACAATCCCATCCGGTCACGTTTTGTGGCCGCGTGAAGAATGTAAAGGAGGAAGGCCACGAGGTAGCTGTAGAACGCGATCGAATAGAACAGGGCATCAGGTCTGTCCATTCTTACTCTCCCGTTTCTGTTGCGCTGTTCGGGAATTTCAATCCCTCATAAGTGCGCAGGGTGAACGCTAACTGGCTGGCCGCCCCCCCGGGCCCACCATGCATCTGCATCCGGAAAAATTCCATGTTGCGGAATGCCCAACCATAACCGAGAACTTTTCCATCCTCGATGATCTCGATTTTAGCCGTGGGATTCTGCTCTTCATATCCGAGGTTGATCGGTTGTGAATCCCAGTTCCAGTAGGTATAAAACTCCGTCATTCGGATGGAGTAGTCTGTTCCCGGAACTACGATAGTCTCGTTCGGTTTGACCGTCAACTCTCCAAGATCCTCACCACTCCCGCCCTGAATGGCGATCACTGCGGATTCGACCGTCGGAAGCTCCGTGCCGTGCGGATTAGCCGGCGGAGCAACGGTTTCAGGCATTTCTGTGATGGAAGGCATTTCCGGTTGTGGGGCTTTTTGATCACGGCCCGACCACCAGAAAAGAACTCCAAGCACAAGGATGGCAACAATGAATACAATCAATTTGCGGTTCATGTTCAGCTTTCCCTGGATTCGAGTGAATGGATCAGACGGGCGAATTTTTCAGCAAAAAATGTTCTGCTGCGTTCGCTTCGTCCACCAATCGTTGCTGTTTGACGCTCTCCTTCGCCTTCGATTACGGCGACAACTCTCTGCGGGACAAAGTACATGCCGAGAACGAGACCGATCGAGACGATGAAGATTCCCGCCCAGACGAAAGGCGCACCATCATCGCGCCGGACGTTGATGATCGTCATCCAGCGTCCCTGTTCATCCACGCGACGGTCATCGTATGCGGTCTGGTAAAAACGGTACCCCAGATAGCGTAACGGCCTGTTGACCTCAATTGTCTCAGTCTTGATCTCAACACCGTCGTCTATCACGGTCAACGTGCAGAGGTAGTCGGCGATATTTGAGGCGTCCAAACGACCTCCCTGCATTCGCCGGTCAATCCGGTTCTTGATCCTGTCGGCAGGGACGGAGGTCATCGGTCCCATGCGGGGACTGTAGGTGTCTATGTCGAACGTGCCGTCCGAATTCTTTTTCGTGACTCGGGCGATGATCCGTCCATCCACCTCGACCCATTGCCCCTCCTGCAGAGGGTGGTATTCGATCACGAAGTCATCAACGCGAACGTTGAATCCCCACAGATCTTCGCTCTGTGCGAGGAACTCCCCAGGAAGACCTGCAACACGGTCATCATAGCCGCCGCGAGCAATCATGGCGGCACCGAGAACGAGAAGGATGAATCCGATGTGGACCATCCACGCACCCCAGCGCGACCATTGCTGCTTGACTCCGTCCAGAAGAAGCTCGCCGTTTTCCCCCTCTGAGCTGGAAACTCGGTAACCGAACGACTTGAAGGTGGTTGCGACTCGCTGCTTCAGGTCAGGACCACTGACAACCCCGGATTCGCCCATCTCTTTTACCGCGTCGCTGTTCCGAGGGAATGCCGGTTTCATCGTCAGACGCCATGCAATCGGCGCACGATCAATGACGCAAACCACCAGGCTCAGCAGCAGAAGTCCAAGAAGGAGTGTGTACCACCAAGAGTGGTACGGGTTGTACATCTGGAAGAACATCAGCAGATCCGCCCTCAGGCCTCCATATACCTGCTCATAAACCTGAGCGGCCCGAATGGAGGAACCGTTAGCGGGAACGATGAACTCGTTCGCGAAGAGATTGAAAACCGATGCGGCGGTAATCACCAGCAAGAGGATGATCGCAAACCGCATTGATTTGAGCAGATTCCAGGTTTTGTCGAGGAAGTTGTCGACCGTGCTGGACTGCTTGACGTTGTTTTTGTTTTCGGCCATCGGGCCCCTGTCTCCCTTAGGTCGTGTAGAGTACCCTCAATTTGAGGGTGCAAGTGTTGCGCAAGATAGTACAAGTGTTACGCAGACGGCAAGCATATTATTCTTTTGGTTCCTTCGTGAACTACCAGAATATCCAATAAAAACAGGAGATATTTCTCATGCATTCGTTCTGCAATCAGGAGAGGATTTCCATCAGGTGAGTTTGAACTTCCCTGCTTTACGATCCTTCCACCAATACTTCAATAATAGTGATGAACTCCAGAGCGTCGGGGTTTATCATCATTTTGATACAAAGACTTGCGTTTCCATTCCGCAACGATAGAAATTGAACGCCTGAGATCCTGTTGTTTCTGATATTCGTGATTGAGTCTAAATTGTTCGGGACATGCACCTTCTCAGGGTATCCTCGAATCGGAGTAAGAATCTGTCTTGAAACCACGCTTTGTGATCTCAATCACCGAGGTTGCTCCGGTTCGTTAAGAACTTCATGAAGCTTAAATGTTAAGTATCAAGTTCTAAAGGGAAGCCACACCTAAAAGGAGAGAGGATCATGGGTCAACAACAACTTCTGCTGATCGTACTGGGCGTGATTATCGTTGGTATCGCAGTTGCGGTGGGCATCAACATGTTCTCCAGCTCTGCGGTCGATGCGAACCGTGACGCCGTTACTGCGGATCTGGCTCATTTGGGGAGCAAAGCTCAGCAGCATTACAAAAAACCGACCACGATGGGTGGTGGAGGTGGAGATTTCGCAGGCTTTGTGCTCGGTGCACTAGACACATCGAACACAAACGGTGAGTACAGCGTTTGTGACGATGCCACGACTGCCGGTACCCAGGTTGCCACAGCTGCCGCGGCTGCGGCGGTTACCAGCGAAGTAATTCCTGCTGCCACCGCAACCATGTACATCGTCGGTTACGGCACGGAAATGGGCCGCGATGGCACAAACCTCGTGCAGGCCTATGCCGCGGTTACCGCGACAGGTATTACCACGACGATCGTCAACTGATTCAGGCATGATTCGCTATTTTGGGGCGGGACTTATAAAGTCCCGCCTTTTTCTCTGTATTAACAATATGTTATCAATCGAGACAGTTTCTATTGAATCATTATCAATAGTAACTGTCTCGATTGATATCGGGAGACATTACAGTGGAAACGGGGAATGCGAGTATGTTTTTTCGTAAGTGACAGTTACGTTTGAATTGATCACGGTCTCATTTGAAATAGAAATGGGGTGTTCGATACTTTTCGTTTTGCAGATTTGATAGAAACTTGCTACAATAGAAAACTCGGAAGATGTTTGGAGAATGCGAGAAGTCTTTAATCCGTTGTATCTGAAACATGCGAGATCACGATGCCTGATTTTCGATTTGAAGGTGTGACAGCGGGTGGAAAGCCTGTCCACGGTGTGATCCAGGCGGATAAACTGCCTGAAGCCAAGCAAAAGGCTGAAAAACTGGCTGCGGCGAAGAAGTTTCAGATCAACCGGGTACTCCCTCGGCGCACCTTTACCTACAAGGCGCGTAAGGGGACGGATCCAAAACCGATTAAAGGCGAACAGAAGGCGTTCACGAAGGATGAGGTGCAGGGTGCGCTTGACCGGCTGGGGTACAAGGTTATCAGCGTAAACCCGAAACTGTTCGAGTTCAGAATGGGGGTTCCGATGACGGAGGTGGTTACCTTCGTCCGAGTTTCGGCCGACCTTCTTAGAGAAAAACTCCCCTTCAATGAAGTCCTTCAACTGCTTCAGAACGACATCAGCAACAACTCTCTCAGAGAGGCAGTGAAAGAAATCAATCAGGATCTGCAGGCGGGAAAAGACAGCGAAGAGGCATTCATCCGGCAGGAGAAAGCTTTTGGACGCTTTACGGCCAGGATGCTGGGATTGGCGTCAAAATCCGGTAACATGGTCGATATTTATGAATCGACAGCTGCCTTTCTTGAACGCCAGGCTGAATTCAAGAAAAGCCTGAAAAGCGCCTTGGTTATGCCAATGTTTACACTCGGTCTTCTCTTGCTGGTAGTCGTCGGTTATGTCGCCTACATCTTCCCGCAAACAGCCGCCCTGTTCGTGCGCATGGGAATAGAATTGCCCCCGATGACAGCGGCGACCCTCAAGTTCAGCGACTGGTTGCTCGCGAATATGGGATTATTGACGCTCATCGTGATCATGGTGACCATTGGAATCATGTGGGCATTACGGCAGGAGAGGGTACAATTTTATAAAGACAAGTATATGCTTTCGATGCCGATCATGGGTCCACTCGTTCATAAAACCACCATCGAAATCTTCTGCCGGGTTTTCTACGCCCTTTACAGTGGGGCGGGTGAGTCCATTGATGCCATCAAACTCTCCGCTGAAGCCTGTGGAAACAAATACATGGAGTTTCAGATCAACAACATTGCAATTCCCATGATGCTCTCCAAGGGGAAGGGATTAGTGGAGTCCTTCGAAGCATCTGGGGTTTTTACGAAAACGGCTCTGAACCGTTTCCACAGCGGCGCTGAAACCGGCACGGTCAAGAAAACAGCCCTGCAGATTGCTAACTACTACGAAAAGGAAACGGTTTATAAACTGAAAAACGTTGTTGACATGATTCAGATACTCGTCGCCATGGCGATCATGGTCGTTATGACGGCCTTAACTATTGTTTCTTCTGAAACTGCTACGATCAGTGCAGGCTAGGAACAGATCACTGTTCTCTCACCAGCACATGGTAGAAGAGGATAGCAGACGTATTTCGTGATTCTTCCTAGTAACTTAAAGTCTGCAGGGAATCACGCGGGATCGTAAAGGAAATAGACCTTGGCTGATCAATCCTCGGAGAACAAATCCTCGGGCAATCTCGAGCAGAAGGTGAAGGACAAACTCGGGCTGAAACTAATAAGCCAGGGATTTGTCGATGCGGATGTCATAGAAAAGGCGATTCGCAAAAAAGACGAAGAGAATTCCGGATCAGTGAGCCGTCGTGCAAAACGGTCATTGGCACAGATCCTTGTAGAAGAGTTCAATGTTGATCACGAACTCGTCTTCTCTGCGATGGCTCAGGTCTATGGTTTTCGGGAAATCGAAATTAGCAAGGAGGACATGAACGAGCATCGTATCGAGTTTATGAAGAAGATGTTCGATCCTGTCCCCGCCGCCACTCGCGATTACATGGTCCAGCGGAAAATCCTTGCCTACCGCTACGACCAGGACCGACCCTACCGCCTGATCATCATCGCCTCTGATCCTACCGACAGGATGCTTCCCGCTATCGCGCGCTCCATGAACGTCCAGTCCTACGATGTCTGCTATGTCAAACTCTCCGACATGGAAATGTTGATGGAGAAGGTCTTTCCTCCGGAGAACAAGTTCCTCAAAGATCTGGACGAGAGTGAGATTGATGTCGAAGGAATGGAATCGGAGGAGGAGGGGTTTGACGAAGCGCTCATCGAGGCCGAGATCAACAAGAGCATGTTGGTCAACCTCGTTGAAGGAATGCTGATCGAAGCTGTTCGTCTCGGAGCTTCGGATATTCACGTTATCCCCGGTGGCGCGACCACAACCATGATCAAGTTCCGCATTGATGGCATGCTTCGCGAATGGCATACGCAGGAGGGAATCCGTCCCGAGGCGATCAGCGCGGTAATTAAAGACAGAAGTAAAAACGTTGACCGTTTCGAACGCGAGATGAGTCAGGATGGTTTCATCCAGAGGAAGATTGACGGACACCACATTCGGTACCGCGTGTCCGTGATTCCGATTGTTGGCCGCGAGTTCCAGTACAAGTTCGAATCGATCGTTATTCGTATCCTCGACGACCGCAAGGTGATCACCGATCTTGACAAACTTGGTCTGCAGGGTGGCGCGAGACAGGCGTTCCTCAAAGCGATCAAAGCCCCGCAGGGAATGATCATTGTCACCGGTCCGACGGGATCGGGAAAGTCGACGACCCTGATTGCAGCGTTGAGTTACATCGTTTCCCCTGAGATCAACGTGCTCACCGTCGAGGATCCTGTTGAGTACATCATTCCTAACGTCCGCCAGTTGAAGATCAGCCATAAGATGGCATTTGAACAGGCGTTGCGCGGAATTCTGCGTCACGACCCGGATGTAGTTATGCTCGGTGAGATTCGTGATAAGGAGACAGGCGAGACCGCGATCAAGATGGCGAACACAGGCCACCTTACCTTCTCAACACTTCACACCAACGACGCTCCCAGCGCTGTCAGCCGACTCTTCAAAATGGGTATTGAGACCTTCCTCATTGCCTACGCGATCAATATCATTATCGCCCAGCGGCTTGTTCGTACTCTCTGTCCACACTGTAAACAATTGATCAGCGAGGAGGACAAGGAAATTGGCCGCCAGCTTGGTTTCACGGAAGAAGAACTGAACTGCGGAAATATTTACAAACCGAATTTGGATGGGTGCGATAAATGCCACGGCGGATACAAGGGGCGTGCAGGCATCCACGAGGCTCTCTACTTCTCCAAGGAGATCCGGAAAATGATCTTTGAGGCGAAGGGTGATATTGATGAGGAGAGCATCCGCCAGAAAGCGATAGAACAGGGGATGATGGTCTTGCCAGCGGCGGCTCGTGAACGAGTCAAAGAGGGTATCTGCCCATTCGAGGAAGTGGCACGCGTCACATCTGAAGACTGATTTTATACCGAGATTGCCGGTGGTGGACGTGCTGTTGAAGTAGTATAGCGCACGGTCTTGCCGCCGGTTCTTCTTAAGAAGTTGATTGGGTTGAAGTTATGCTGGGAGGTTGGGGATGAATACCGGCCAGATGATGCTCACACTTGGCGCGTTGATGCTCATCTCTTTGACCATCCTCAATTTCAACACCAACATGGCTGACATCGACGATTCGCTCAATTATGATCGTTTCCGATTGGAAGCGCTCTCCATTCTTTCGTCCCATATCGAAGAAGTGTCAGAGTATTTCTTCGATGAAGTCTCGACGGACACGACCACCGAAAAAGTTGTCTCAAATTTCACAGTCCCCGGTTCACTCGGATTTGATGCCGATGATGCCGGTGTACCTGATGACATCGACGATTTGAACGGGCAGGTGATCGCAGATACGGGACGAAGCAGAGCTGTTTACAATCTGAGTTACGATGTCGATTACGTTGATCTGTCCGGCACTTCGGTGGTTGTCTCAGGAAGCCGCGAATACCACAAACGGATCGTGATCAAGATTTGGGACAGCTACACTCCACCCCTCATCGGGCGTCTGGAAAATGGTGTGATGATCAACGATACGCTTACACTTTCAACGGTCGTCAGCTACTGGTTCTTTAACTGAGGCGCTGAATGCAGACCTTAATAGACATCGCTGGGGCTATGTTTATCGGTGGGATTCTGCTCATCGTGGCGATGACTGCGATGGACAACGGACTGCAGTCGTTCGTGAGCAACAATGCCGATGCGATCGTCCAGAATGAACTGGTGGAGCTTTCCCGGATCATGCAGTTTGATCTGAGAAAGATGGGGTATGGCATTTCTGAGTCCGCTTCGACGTCAATCATTCAAACGGCTGAATCAGGCCATCTGAAATTTTTGTCAAACCTAAATCTACTCGAGCCTTATGGTGGTTCGGGTGGAACGGATGAAATCGCTGATACTGTGGAATACCAGGTCGTTCCTTTTGATACCATGAATTTTATCGACACCTCTATTGTCACCTACAGCCTCTATCGCACTGTCAAGGTTGTAGGCGTTACTACAGAAGCCAACCATGTTGGTACAATCACCAACACCGATGTCTTCAGGTACCTGGATCAGGCCGGAAACGAAGTGAGCTATGTGCCTTCCACAAAAATGGTGGAAGTGACCTTTGTAGCGATGAATCCCGACATCTACCTGAACGATGAAGTACTGCTGGCGTCTGCACCGCAGGAACGGATGCGGGAGCTGCGGAAACTGATCAAAGAGTCCTTCTGGCGCCAGACCCGTGTAGTATCCAAGAACCTTCGCCGGTAGGCGGGGAGGTAGGGAATGTTCGGAAAAGGTGCGTTGATCTATGTGGTGGGATTCGCCATCATCTTTGGTATGTATACGATGCGGCTTTCAAACCTTGCCGTAAGGGCTTCCGACAACTTCAACGAATACTATATCGAGGCGCAGGTTCACGAAGCCGCCCAGACGGCGATGAATTTTGCCATCGAGGATGTCTGGCAGAACGAGACGTCAAGCGATGCCTATTCAATTGTGACGAACGAATGCAGCACGCGTGTGACCATTTCCGAACCCAGCCTCGATACAGTTCTGGTCAATGTGGTATCCATCGGAGAATACTTCGATGATGAGTACTTCAACTCCTACGGGACAAAGAAGCCGATGATCGACTCCATGTTTGCGTATTTCAGCTATGAAATCCCGGCGTCGAGATACTTCTGGTTCACCAATACGGAGAACGGTGTTTATTGGATCGGAGGAGACACTGTCTGGGGGCCTATTCACAGCAACGGTGTTCTGAAGACTCACGATAACCCCGTTTTCTACGGAAAGGTGACCGCCAAGACGGGGATTAATCCCAAACCGACCGCTCCCGGCAGCAACGCGGAGTTCTATGGCGGGTACGAAATCGGAGTGGACGTCACACTGCCTACGGACATGAGTCCTCTGATCGCAGCCGCAGCCGTCGATAACGGCGGCACTCCCGGTTCAGGCGGTGACCCCTGGAACACTGGGAGTATGTACAACGACGAAATGACCTTCGAGTTTCTCGCCAGCGGCGATGTGGTTAGAACGAACATGGATACGGGTACTATTGATACGGTGGAAATTGCCACCATTGCGCCCAGCGGTGTCCTGTATGTCACTGAAGATGTTCATGTGTTCGGTGTGCTGGATGGGCAGGTTTCCGTCTATTCTGAGGGGACGATCTACCTGGAAGACGATATTACATACGCGGATGACCCTTTAACCAATCCAAATTCAGATGATATTCTTGGTTTGATATCAAATGAAGATGTTTTAATTGCCGACAATCCCGCTAACTGGACAGATATTACGATTCAAGCTACAATTATGGCTGTAAACGGCGGTTTTACTGCAGATCATTACAGCACACGTCCAGTTTCTGGCGCTATTTATCTGACGGGAAGCGTGGTTCAGGATAAACGCGGCCCTGTTGGTACGTTTACAACAGGTATCACACACGGTTTCAGCAAGAGATATTATTACGACCCGCGGCTGCAGTCTATGGCGGCGCCCCATTACCCGACTGTCCGTGAACTGCATCTGGTTTCATGGTGGGAATGAGAAAACAATTCACCGCCGATTCAAAGCAGAATTCAGTATCTATCTGGGGAGATTTCTGGATTATCGGGTTTTATTCTGGCTGCCCTGCAGCATGCAAACACCTCGCAAAAGTTTTACCTTCAACAAGTTGCATGGATTGTTCAAGAGATATAACGGCCCAATGTTGACCACCGACTTGAGGAATAGCACATGGAACCAAACCAGGTCCAACAAGTCAAATCGCTGGTAAAGGGTCTCGCGGATTCGATTCCCCGTACGCTGGCGAGTGTGGAAAAGCAGCAGTTTATAGGCCGGGAACTGTTAAAAAAGGTATCTGAGAATGACCGGCTTGTGCTCCGCGATTTCATAGACGGGGCGCTCGTACAGATGCGGACCAAGGAAGCCTCCGATATCGATATGGGAGGGTATGGTTCCGGTGGTTATATCTGGCTGCGAATTCAGGGGATAAAGAAACCGGTGGAGGCGTGGGGACAGTATTCCACGGACGAATCCGACATCATCATCCAGAACCTGTTGATGGAATCCCAGCGAGAGCATCTCTTCACAAACAGAAACCTTGATTTCTCTTACGTCTTCCACGAAAAAGATGTTTTCGTTCGCAACCGTGCGGATGCCTATTTCGACATGGACAGCCTCGCGCTCAACATGCGTGCGATCAACACTCAGATCAGGCCTTACGAAGGGTTCGGCTTCCATGCCAATGTGACAAAAAGCATGTCGCTCGCCCACACGAAAGAGGGGCTGATCCTCGTAACGGGTATCACCGGTTCGGGTAAGAGCAGTACGCTGGATGCCATCGTCGATATGAACAACCGTTCGGTCGAAGCACATATCGTGATCATCGCCAGCCCGGTCGAATTTGTGCACAAAAGCCACAAGTGCATTATCCGTCACCGTGAGGTCGGACGGGACACTCAATCCTTCAAGCACGGCACCATCGAGGCTCTGCGCCAGGACCCGGACATCATCATCATCGGCGAAATGCGCGACCCGGAAACGATCCTCGCGGGACTCGAAGTGGCGGACTCGGGACACAAGGTTCTCTCAACCCTGCACACCTCTTCGGCGATCGAATCCATCGACCGTATCATCGGCGAGGTTCCGCCGGAAGAGCAGGATCGTGTTCGCAACCGAATGGCTGATGTGTTGCGCTGTGTGATCAGCCAGAAACTGCTTCCCTCGACAGATGGAAAGCGTGTGCTGGCGAAGGAGATCATGATTATGACGCCCAGCATTCGCTCGGCGATCAAAAACAACAACACGGGTGAAATCTACCAGATGATCAACGAAGGCCTGAAATACGGCATGAGCACGATGGAACAGGATCTGAAACAGCTTATCATTGACAAGCGCATCACCAAGGAGACGGCGATGAGCTTTGCCAACAACAAACGGATGATGCAGCAGCTTCTACAAAGCATATAAGGATCGGACTCATCATGGCCAATGTGGCTGATAAGAAAGGTGAGGAGGGACTTCCGAAAGGACATCTGGCGGTCGGCATAAGCGTGGAGGGCCGATATGTTCAGATGGCAAAGGTGTTGAAGAGTCAGGGGCAGTACTACCTGATGGATGCGCGCCTGTATGAATTGGAAGAAACCCTTGATCTTCCTGAGAGTTCCTCGGAAAATGGCGAAGAACTCGAAGGGGAAATCGACCTCGAAAACCTGGACGACATTGTCGAGGAATCCGAAGGATCGTTGGAAATCAAAGCGGACGACGAGACTGTTGCTGACTTTGACCTTGAGAGTGCGGACAATGATGCTGAAGGCGGCGCAAAGGACGACGCGGGGAAGTTCCTCGAGATTCTGCTGGCTTCGACTGAAGGTGACTGCAAAACTGGCATAAGTCTTTCTGAACCACAGGTTTTCTATAACATCATGGAAACCGATTGGGGGCTGAAAGGCAAGAAACTCCGGAAGCGGATTTCCAGCGAACTCGCTGAACTGAAAGAGGAGTATGCCGGGCTGCGCAACGATTCGCTGAGTGTGACCCGTGTAAGTGAAGCGAGGTTGATGGCGGTCATTCGCGAGGGACCGGTAACCCTCCTCGAAAAAATGGAAGAGGTGAAATCCTTTGCGGGCAATCGGCTGCCCTTCATCTCTTTCACGGAAAGCCTCGAACTTTCAATCGTCAATCTCGTCCGCCACCGCTACAGCCTCGCGGATGATGCGGTTACAGCCATTGTATACGTTGGCGAGGAATCGAGCCGATTCATCTTCATGAAAGGGCGGGAGTTGCACTACATCGCTCCGGTCATAGCCGACGGCGCGAACAGTATGAACATCGGCAGCACCCTTGCCAGCCGACTCCTTCTCGAAGTTGACACCATCGATTTGCCTTCAGTGGATACAATCCTTCTTGCGGGGTATTCGCACCTTATGGGTGTGGAGGCGTGCCTTCGTGATACGCTCAACATCGACGTCAACATCGAGCGGATAAACGTTGAAGGATTTGACCTTTCGCAGATTCCCCCCGGTCTGCTTCGGGACAACCTGGACCGTCTCACCCAGCGTCAAGCAAAAGACGCGAGCCAGTCAGTTCCAGATTTCGCCTTCGATGATTATAGCCACGAAGCTACACCGGAAGTCCAGCTTCCACCTGACCTGCACGAAGATATCTCACCCTACACCGCTGCCATCGGAACGGCACTCAGGATTCTGGACCGTGAGAAGCATGAGTTCTATGAAATTGATGTTACCCCGGCGAGAATCAAGGAAGGCCAGAATAAGTGGGTGATGACCTTGCCGGGCTGGATATTCCTTATGATCATCCCGCTAGTTGTAGTGTTTACGCTATTCAGGAGTACTCAGCTGAAGGACGAGGTCGCACGCCTGAGAGCCGAGATACAACCCAAACAGATCGAAATGGAACTGTTCGCAGCATTGAATGATTCCATCGAGGCCGCAACGGGAAGGCTCAACTATTTGGAGCGTTCTTTCTCGGTTGTCGATTCGATTGTGGTTGGTACTGAAACCTGGTCCACCTTTATCACAAATCTGGTTGACGTCGCCAATGATGTTGGAGGATTCTGGTTCACGGACATGACTTCAACCGCCGACGGCCGAACGGTGAACCTGGTGGGTTATTCCATCTATCGGAACCGGATACCGCGATTCATCGATCAGGTTGGAGGTGCGAAGTTGAAGAGGGTGGAAGTTCAGGATATCCGTGAAAAACGGGTCTATCGTTTTGAAGTTGAAGTGAAAGTCCCGAAGAAATAGAGGGTGGTTATGTCGTTTAAACTACGAAATACGCTTTTCCTTCTGTTTCTGGCACTGGCTATTTCAGCGTTTGGAGTCTGGAGGCTGGTCTTCGTTTATCCGAAGATGATCAATAGCCTCGAGTCCCAAATTGCTGAAATGGATGTCTCTATCGTGCAGATACCCGAACTGGAAGCGACGCTGGAGCTTGCACGGAATGGAATCGCGGAGCGGGAAGAGAAGCTTGCCCAGTTGGATAAAACCGTCGAGAAGGACATTACACTCGCGGATGCATTCGCTTACCTGGATGATATTCAGGATAGGTACGGGTCAATCCAGTTGACAGTAACCTACATGGATGACAAGTCGCTGCGAGGGTTTGGATCGAGAGGATTCACCCTGACTGGTGAGGGTACCTATCACACTATCTTCAGCCTGATTTGGGCGCTCGAACGTGGACCGAAGGTTTTCACGATCGACAAGCTGAACATGCGTGGGGTGGAGGCTGCACGGACCGGCAACGAGGTTTCGTCCCTTGTTGTTCCCTTTGAGATGACGGTTCGCGCTCTCTTCGCGGATGTAAGCGGATTGCCACCCATTACAAGAACCCTGCAGGATGTGAGAGTGCCGTGGATTCGCAACATGTTTTACCCGTTGATTTCAACGAACCTTCCGCCGAACACGAAGGGCCTGGTGGAGGTGGAGCGTTCCGAACTCCGTGCGCTTCTGCCGGGAAGGGCGATTCTCGCCGACAATTCAGGCAAAATCCACGTCCTTTCGGAAGGGGATGAGGTCTATCTCGGATACTTGACTAAAATTGATATAGCTAAAAATCTTGTCGAGTTCACGTTGAACAAGGGTGGTATCGTAGAACGCTTCAGATTGAACCTTCAGTTCACAGCTGAGGAAGGGGAGTGAGATGACTCGAAAACTTCATATCATCCTGGGAGTGTTGATCCTGCTGGTGATTTCAGGATCCGCATTCGCACAACTGGGCGGTCCGCGGGAACTCAGGCGGATCAACGCACAGCCGGATGAGATGATCTCCATGACGCGTTCCATGCCCTTCAACCAGGCAATCATGATTTTCAGCGATCTCTCAAAACGAAAGCTGAACCGTATTCTGATTGATCCAGAAAATCGCGTTATCCCGATTGGTGTGAACATTGAGAATATGCATTGGCTCGACGCGCTTGAGATGATCCTCGATCAGAATGGTCTGTGGTATAAGGATTATCCCGACCATATTCAGATTGTCTCTAAGGATGTCGGTGCAAAAGTCGGGGTGGAAGTCGATGATGCCCGGGAGATGTACGAGACTCGAGAGGTAATCATCTCCGCGGTCTTCTTTGAGGCGGATCAGACAAAATTGAGGTCCATGGGGTCGCAATGGAGCTTTTTAAATCCGGACTCCAGCATAGGTGTTGATATGTCGGCGGCTCAGGACAAGACCGGATCGATCACCATTACGGCGCTGGATGCAGGAGACTATGGATCGATTTCAGCTACGTTCAGGGCGTTGGAGAGCAAGTCGGTCGGGGAGGTAATCGCCAGTCCACGAGTTACGGTGCAAAGTGGTACAGAGGGACGCGTTCAGATTGGCACCGATTTTTCGATTACGACAACCGATTTCGCGGGCAATACGATTACCCAGTTTTATAGCGCTGGTTCCATCATCAACGTTACTCCACGCGTCTTCGCTGTTGATACAACCTATTTCATTTCGCTTAGCCTGGATGTGCAGAAAAGTGCGGCGGCGTCCAGCGATCTCGGTGTTGAGATTACCAAGACTTCCGCAGTAACGAGTGTTCTGCTGCTTGATGGTGAAGAAACGTTGATCGGTGGACTCTATTCGAACGAGGAATCAGTCGAGCGTTCGGGTGTTCCGGTGCTTAAGGACCTTCCCTGGTGGGTGTTTGGTCTGCGATATATTTTTGGCTACGAAGCCAGAAATGTTTCACGCAAGGAGTTGATGATTTTGATCAAAGCGGAACTGGTACCCTCCCTTGAGAATCGCGTTCGGATGAGGATAGCCCGGGACAACCAACCGTTGCCTGTTCTGAAGGAGAGTCGCGACGAATTCGAGAGAGATATTATCGATTACCGTCGCCAGAGCGATCTTTTCGACCGTAGCCAGATTAAAGAGGAAGAGGATCAAAAGGCTAAAGAGGCAACTGAACAAGAATAGAGTGGGCAAAGACTGTCCGTTTTAGATTATATCAGAGGGGCTGCTCGAGCGAGTAGCCTTTCTTTTCATCTCGGAACAGGTACTCAGTTCTCTCTGCCCGTTTCACTCCCGCGAGGGAACTCAAATCGTTGTAAAGACCTCCAAGTTCTTGGACGGAAAATGTCGCGCCGTCGATCTACTCTTGAGCGTGGCACAACCTCCGTCAGGTCATCGAACCATATTGCGAGATCATCCCTCTCGCAAATCAGGTGGCGGCCATGATTCGCGGGATCAGCCGCACGGTGGTAATAGAGGTGAATGAAGTCTCGATCCACGCCTGTTACCTCAAGTTTTCCCGAGTGATGACTCATCGCCAGACGAACCGTGCGTGCCAGTCCGGGTAGTGGTCGGACAGCTTCCTGAAGGATAGACCATGCCTGTGTGATGGGGACGGCGAACGTTCTGTTTCCAAGAGTTGGTCGTCCGATGAACAGGTAATAGGGGTGGACGCCCATCGCCATCAATTCCGTCAAAAGCCGCTCAAGCGATTCCGCGTTGTCGTTTACACCCCGGATAATCGGACACTGGTTCATGATTTCGCAGCCAGATTTCTTGAGCAGCCTGATCGCCTCGTGGGCTTCCATGGAAAGCTCGTTGGGGTGGCTGAAGTGGGCCATGATGTAGATTCGCCGGTCTGGAGTGCTGTATCGCTGGAACATCTTCAGCAAGGCCCTGTCCTGCGATATCCGTTGCGGTCGGAAGGAGACCACCTTTGTGCCAACACGAATCGCACGCACATGACTCATCTTGTTCAGAGCGTTGAAAATTCGTTCCAACTTGTTTGTCGCAAGGATGAGTGGGTCGCCCCCGGTTAAAAGGACGTTTCGTATTTCGGTGTGGTTTCTAATGTATTCAAGTGCTTCTTCGGGGTCTATTGTTCCCTCGTCATTCCGACGCATCGTCAGGCGTTTGCGGAAACAATACCGGCAATAGGAGTCGCAGGTCTCCGTTACAAGCATCAGGACTGTGTCGCGATACTTGTGCTGGAGTCCACGCGCCACTGTATAATCCGCCTCTCGGCTGGCATCGAGATGTCCTTGCTGACACAATTCCTCCGCGGAAGGGATGACGAGCCTTCGCAGTGGATCATCGGGATTCGTCCAATCAATCAAGCCGAGGTAGTAGCTGTTCGCGCGGAAGGCATACTCCGCTTCGACAGGAGCCAGCCGTTGTACCTCCTCTTCGGTGAGTTGAGGCACATCTCGCACGTGGCGATATGTCTTGATTGTTTCCCGGTTCATGGCAAACACCGAATGTATAGTTGCGATCAGAGCGTGGGGTCGAAAGGCGATCCTGAAGACAGCGCGGACAACAGGGAGACAAATAGCGATAAAGCATTCTACCCAGAACGTGCATATTACCGGAACAACGGCGAGGATCGTCCTCGACCCACTGAGGGCGTACTCATAAATAGTATAGGGATGAGAGGCCGCAGGACGCAAAAAAACGGGTATTGCATATTCGTATAACCCGGTGGAAATACACGTTTATTGAAATCCGGAGTATCCGAAATTGAATATCTGTGGCTGGGATGAACGGTACCTTTCAGCGGATAGGGTTTCCATCAGCGATCTACTGCCGTACCTTCTGCCATAATAGGGAGTTGGGTGTTTGAATTCGATTCAATATCTTCCTGAATTGACCTGAAAGCGGAGAAGGAATGCATTGCCTTTTTGTGAGTGATCTGCACGGACGATCCGACCGCTATCGGAGCCTGTTCAGAGCCATCCTGGAGGAGCGGCCGCAGGCTGTGTTCATCGGTGGGGATCTTTTCAGCCTTCTGCCAATTGCGGAGGCGGACGCTCACGACACCCCGCTCGGTGACCTGGATGGATTCATCATTCCCTCGCTGCTGAAACTCCGGTCTGACCTCGGGGAAGCGTATCCTGATATCTATGTCATTCTTGGCAATGATGATGGTGCGGCGATTGAGCCGGATATTCGCGAGCTTGAAATGCAGGGACTTTGGAAATACACTCACATGCGGCGAATTGAGATTGGGGCGGGGTTCTTGGTTTACGGCTATAATTACATTCCTCCCACTCCGTTCCAGCTCAAGGATTGGGAACGGTATGATGTCAGCCGCTTTGTCGATCCCGGGTGTGTCTCTCCCGAGGAGGGATGGAGGAGTATACCCACGCCTGAGAATGGAATCCGCTATTCAACGATCAAGCAGGACATCGAAGATCTGGCCGGGGACGAGGATCAGTCACGCGCAATCTGGCTATTCCACACCCCTCCTCACGATACACTTCTGGACCGGGCTGGTCTGGATGGCAAGATGGTGGATCATGCCCCTGTGGATGTCCACATCGGGTCAATAGCCGTCCGCAGATTTATTGAAAAGAGGCAGCCACTGCTGACCCTGCACGGTCACGTTCATGAATCGGCGAAACTGACCGGGAGTTGGCGAGATGAAATCGGCCGGACGGTGATGTTCAACGGCGGGCATGACGGCGGCGAATTATCGCTGATACGCTTCGACACGGAAAACCTGGATGCTGCGACACGTGAACTGGTCCCCTGGCGGCCTTGACCAGTGGAGTCGTTGGAGCATTATGTGCTGATGAATGGTTTTGCGCTTTGACGAGAGTGTAGTTGATATGTCATTGCCAGGCTTGTACGCCTTGGGCGTACTTGATGAGGCAATCCATCTGCAAAATTATCCGCAGACTTCAGCGGGAGTTGTGGCCCGGACAGCTCGATGTCCGGGTTTCTACTATGCTGTTTTAAGAAACCCGACCTGTCGAGCAAGTCGGGCTACCCAGCAACTGCATTTACCCTATCCCTGGAGGGATAGTCACGTTTCTACCTATCCGTTATGTCTCAGCGGAATTTCCCTCGCCGCATCCGTGACCGCCCCGATTTTTACCGCAAAGGATTCCCGGTTCGCGATGTCCTCGTCGGTCACAAAATGGGCATCAATTAAATTGTTCGTCCGATATCCCGTGCGCAGGAAATTGATCTCAGCGAGTGCTTCACCCCAGCCAAGCAGCCACGTATTCAACTTGTCGCGTTGGCATCTGTCACCGGATTCCACGTGGAGGAGCAGGTCGATATCGCTGCCTTCTTGTGCTGTGGCGTTTTTCGTGCTTCCAAAAACGTATATCGCTTTTACACCCAGCTCTTTGGGGTTCAGTACTTCTGCCAGCCGCTCAACCATCGCCAGGCGCCAACGCCAGTGTTCTTCTATCGGTACACCTTCAGTCCAGAGTTGACGCGAGGGTTTTGTGAACTTCTCGCCTGTCGGTTGCGAGAGAATCCCAACAGCTTCGTCGAGGTCGGCATTCATGAATATGCGAAGGACTTTTTTCGCTGCTGAGCGTGGTATATCGATTACATGCAGAACCTGTTCCAACTGCTTGAAATCGGGAAGGATCTCACCAAGAATGTTGGCGGATTTCAAGAGGAACCGTTCATTGAACTGGACGTCCTCATCATCCGGATAGAGGGGCAGGTACCTGATACCCGCTTCAACCAGATCCTGGAAAAAGTGAGTGCCGAAAGAGAGGTCGGGCAGATAGTGACCTCGCTTCCGTGCGATCTCGATCAGCATCGCCGTATTGTTGATGTCGGAATAGGTAACCGGCACACCCAGCTTGATGTCTCCCCGGCTTCCCCAACGGCCGGGACCCATCAGGATGAATTGTCGTTTTGGAAGAAGTTTGTTCAACTGCCCTACAGCTCTGCCCACCGCCAACAATTCTCGCCTGGATTCCAGCTCGGCGTAGGCTTCCGGGTCAACGTATACGATATGCGTGATATCCGGGACTCGCCCGTTGGATATGAAGCGGTTTGCGGTGAAGACGATTGCACTAGCCGGGATGTCCTTCGGGATCGGTGAAGGTTGGTCCTCTTCGGCAAAGCTCTGCGGGCGGCACTGCAGCAGGTAAAACTTGTTGCCGTCATTGGCGAACTCGATGTCCACCGGAGTCCCCTGCACCTCCTCCAGAACTTGCAGAATTGTACGCACCTGCTTGACGAAATCGGTTTTAGCGATTAACCCTTCAAAATTGACAACAACTTCATCTTTCTCAAGGTCAAGGCTGATCCGGTTCGGAATCTTCAGATGGTCATCCTTGATGACCGAGACCATCTTCTCAATGCCCGGCAGATCGTTGCCAGCCTCATGGATAAACTGATCGACCTCTATGGTTTCAAATTCGTTCGTTTCGAGGTCGATCACATCAATGTATTTTGGGCTGTAGCGAAGCATCTCCTCGAGGGTCTGGTTCACCCGCAGACTCGGTTGTCCGGGAGCTATCAGGATGGGGTAGTCATCGCTCACTCTGTCCACTGCACGGGTTCCGAGTCCCGGCACCATTCGGATCAGGCCATCCTCCCGCCGGATTCTTGGCGACCAGCGGAATTCGTTGTTGCTGAACGCGACTCCACCCAACGAGGGGAGGTAGTATTTGCCAACCCGGTTTCCCACGACCTCCTGAATCATGATGCCCATCTCTTCGTGGAAATCGAGCAGACCGCGTTCCGCACGATACTCGATGGGATCAGCGTGGAAGGTGGAGGCATAAACTTCCGCAATCGCATCCATCAGTGCGATCAGCCGTTCACGTTTGGTACCTCGATTCGCAACGAAGAGGCTCTGGTATTTTCCCGAGAAAGCCGCGCCGAGGCGGTCTTCAAGCAGGGAGGAGCTGCGGACGATGAGCGGAACATCACCAAGGTCATCAAGAGCCATTGAAAGGCCCTGTACAATTTCCGGGTTGAAATGGCTGTTCTTGAAGACATGCAGAATGTGGGGGTGCTCTTTCCGCACCTGCTCGAGATCCTTGTACTTCTGCTCGGTAACGTCCTCCAGGTTGTTGTAATGGAGGAAGTTGTGCAACCCGTCAGAGGTGAGATACCAGGTCTTCGGGATTTTGATGTCTTTCAGCTCGGGATACTGGGCTGAGTATTTCTTCAGAATCCGTTCTGCGAGGAAAAGGCCAGCGCTTTTGCCGCCCAGCTTTCCGTGGCTTCGCATCGGGTGGATGACACGTGGGATCAGTTTGACGAAATCCCTGATCTCCACGAAATCCTTGGCAATCCTGATGAACTCGAGCTGATCGCTGAGAAAACGCCGAACCATAGCAACTTTTACGCCCTTGCGCATGCTGTCAGGCAAGTCAATGCTGTCGAGGGCGAGGTGATGGAAACGGTTGATCGCGTCGCTGATGTCGGTCAGGGTAGATTCAAGGTTCACCAGTGTGCTGACTAGGAATTGGGCGCGATCCTCCTGCATCCAGCGTTGGATCAGGGTCAGAATCTTATTATCCGGTATCCGGTCCGAGGCAATTTTGAAAATCTCGGGTGCCAGCTGCTGAATCGAAACGTCTACTTTGCGTTGCATCGGGCGGTTGAGTCCCGCCATCTCCTCATCGCCCTGCCGTTCGCCCAATTTTTCGAGCAGATCTTCGGCCTCTTCCACACCGGACCAGCAGAGATAGTTCATCATCTTTCGCGAAATGCGGGCAAAAAGATCCTCATCGGTGCTGCTTAGCAGGTCGATGATGACCCGCCACTCACTTCCCGGTCTCGTCAATCCTTCCCGAGCGGTTTGCCAGGAACTCATCATTTTCCGGAGCTGCTTGTGCAGGATGAAGTGGGCGAGGCGCTCTGCGATGGTTCTAATCAGACGCTCTTCCTCTTTCAGGAAGGGGCCAATATCCGCATTCGGCATCAGCTTGCTGTAATAGACTTCGATCCAGCCGAGTACATGGTCCTGAACTTCGATAGGAGCTTTTTGTACCCAGGAGGTCGGACTCGGGTTGTCAGGGTGACTGTAGGTTGTTCCACCGTATTGAATCCTCGCAAAACAGATATCCGTGTACTGCCAGCCGGGTGGAATCGCGTTGATAATCCCGTACAGGATATGTTCCAGGTCTTCGTTTGGATCGGAAAGGAGCTCCTCGATTTCGTAAAGACAGTTGAGCTCTTTCGCTCTCTCCTGAAGAACCTCTATCAATCGTTCCGCTGAACGGTACTCCTCAGCCATGCTCGATCACTCCCTTTAATTGCCGTCCGTCAACTCGCACTACCAACGGAGATTCAGTACGAATGTGGCGAATCCAATTTCCCTCGTGAAGGATTTCCTGCTCCGCCAACCATTCCCAGTCAAGCCGGCGCTGTCCACCCTCGCGTATGGAAAGGTAACAAACTCCAAAGGCTGAAAGGTTGTGGAAGAAATGTGAACCCTGGCTGAGATCCGCCTGAATTTTATCTCCGGAAACCTCAACGATGACCTGTGCGCCGGAAATCTGGCTCCAGGTTACGGGAATGCCCAGCCATGGATCACTGCTGCCCCAACGACCAAAACCGATAAGAAGGTAAGGGCGTCCCTCCTGAAGCATCTTCCGGTTCAACTCACCGATCTCATCCGCAATCTTGCGGGAGTGGGCGGCGTCCCAGGACTCAGGGCGTACATACACCACATCATGGATGCCGTAAACGAGACCGTGTCCAATGGCTTGATCGGAGAAAAGGAGTTGCTTGTCGGACGCTTTCGTATCCTCCAGCGAAATCTCTTCAGCTGCGACTGCCATCGGGCGTATCTGCAGCAACGCCAGATCATGTGGCTTTTTTGAATTGATCACACCAGCGAATTCAATTTCCACGGGCGAATGTGCAGCTTCCGCGCCAAGCTCCATCAGATCCCGGATCAGTTCGTTAAAAGCCATGACACGGTGCTGGAGAATGGGGGCGAAGTCGAGCACCCTCGGTCCCGAGTGGGCTGTTCCGGGCAGAAGTCTGTCCGATTCTCCGTCGTAGGTAGAGACCAGCGGGGACAAAACTCCATCTTTCTCAGCTTCCGTGATGGAGACCTTGTCCATGTATTCCGTCTCCTTGGCCGGATCCCATTTTGGAGGTTTCCCCATTCGAACGCTCCAGAATTCGGTCTGGGTTGTTTCCAGACGGTCCCGAACGGATCCAACTGGTGGGCCGACTTTTGGCATTGCCGGGCAGTATATCCAGCACAATCCGCCATCCACGATTGTCTTGCCGAGTCCCAGCGCCAGTTGTACAACACCCTGATCCGGGCGTGCACGTCCGATTGGGTACCATGAAAAGCTGCGTGTCACTCCGGAGATGTCCGGGTAGAACCTGCCGTTGTGGGGTTGACCGACGACTTCTTGTATGATTACCGCCATACGCTCGGAATCGTAGGCGAGTCCCGACCGTTCAAGGTAATCGCGGGCATCGTGAAAATAGGTTGAGGCCCAAACGTATTTGATCGCTTCGGTCAATCGGCGAAATCGTTCCGAAGGATCGTGCGAATCATTCGGGATCATCTTCGTCGCGTAAACACCCGCGAAGGGGTTCGCCAGAGCATCCTCAAGCAGGGAGGAGGAGCGGACAGCGAGCGGTAGGCGATGGTTGCTTACCAACGCCATCAGATCGCCCGTAATCTCAGCCGGAAAATCGGCCTTCAAAAAAGTCCTTGCGATTTCAGCGTCGGAATTATCCCGGTTGGCTACGTACTCCCAAAGCGAGTTCCGATTCATGAACCCTTCAAAGACTTTTGTACAGACTACGGAAACGCGGGGTATGGTCACCCGAAAATCAGGATGACGGCTGGCATCAAACTGGGAGGCTATAACGTTATCGATGAACGCCAGGCCTAGCGCCTTGCCGCCAATCTCTCCAGAACCAATCCGAGATATTCGATGCTCCGGGTCCTGAACGTATCGCCGAAACGGTGACGTCCGGTTCAATTCATCAGGTTTGCTGGGGGACATCAAATCATCCCTCTCGTGAGTGAAGGAACAGATAGCGCAGACAGCAACGGAATCAGTCTCAAAACAAAATTAGCAAAATCCGGGATATCCGTTGTGGTACTGAGAGACGGCCCGATTTGTTGTGATCACTTTTTTGATCGGAGCTTTTTAAAGTCTTCGAGCGCCTTGTCATGACCCACATCCCGTTGGGCGCGTTCGGACAGGTACCACTTGTGCTCAAGCAGCTCACAATAGAGTTCAATCTCGCCTTCGCCCGGATAGCTCGTCTCTTTCAACTGGGAGAGGAGTGGCTGATATACTTCCATTTGCCAGTGAAAGGCGGCAGCGGAGAGAGGAACGGATCGCTTGTACTGTTCGGACATTGAGATGCTGTGTTCCTGTATCTCGTTCAGTAGCTGTTGGGCCTGAAGCTCCTCGGCATCCAGTCCAGTGAGCGAGTTGAACATGTCCTGATGATAATGGCGATCCGCCACGATGGCACGCACACGGAGGCCGGATTCCCCCTCACGCATGGAGACCTCCCGGACAGAAAATCCGAGGTCATTGAGAGCACGAATCCGTTGCTGAATTTTCCACCCCTCGGAGGGGTCGAGAACCTCTTCACGGTTGATCTCTGCCCAAAGGGAATCGTACCGGGAGCGGATATAGGATCCTACATCGCCACCAGGTTCCGCCGGTTCTCCGCGCATGGCCGCGAGATCCGCAAGTGCGCCCTCAACATTTTCCTCCATGATGTCGAGGTCATACTGGCGGCGGCCTTCGGACAACGCGTTTTCAATCTCAGCAGTTTCGGCATCGACGAGGTACGCCTGGAGAGACCCTGTGTCTCTTCTGAACAACGTGTTCGAAAGCGAGCAATCCCCCCAGAAAACACCTGCCAGGTGAAGCTGAACCAATAGTCCTGCCATCGCATCCAGCAGCCGTTCCCGGTCTTGAGGGGAATTGCCGGATTCAAAGAGGATGTGGTAGGGGAGGGAGCGGGCCAGATGCCTAGTAATCAGGATGCTCCTCGGATTCAAATTGGAGGTTGGGATGAACCACCCTACCGAACGCACCACAGGCAACCGCAATTCCTCCATTTGCACGAGGACTTCATGCTCATACTTCGCAAGATCATCGGGAAGTTCTTTAAGCGCAAAAAGGTTGCCCTCATAGTTAACGAAAACCACGGGGTGCCGTCCTACGCCGCGTGGTACGGATTCCAGTCTATTGCAGTGCCCCTCCCATTCCTCGAGTGGGAGCTCCCACGGGAGGTCAAGATAGTCCGGGGATACGCTGCGAAGCAGGGATTCGTGGATACGCTGAGGGGCCACACGTACTCCAGGTTAGACAGATCAAGGTTTGGTTACGATTGCGAGAAGAACCTCGAGTAACAGCTAGTAATAAGATACGAGTGAACAAAATGTTATTGAGTGCATTTATCACTGATCTTCTTCCAATGTGAGTCCTCTGAATACGAAAAGCCCTGCCATATTTATTGGCAGGGCTTTCTGGATATCTGATGTTTCCATGGGAGTAGATGTTGGATAAATCTGAAACGCTGCTAAAAATCAGTCCTTGCAGTATCTCTCGTAAAGAATGTCGCCAACGAAAATGACGAGTTTGATGGCCTGTCTGATCGCCCAGCTCAGCTTATATTCATCCAGCAACATTTGGAGGAAATTTTTTACGAGAGGCCAGCCTTTGCATAGTACGTCTTTGATGTCCATAACAGCTGTAACTGCAATCCCGCTCTCTGCTTTGTCGAGATCAATCTTCAATTGCTCAACAATGGCAACAATTTGTTCGTCGGAAATTTCAAATTCCTTTTTAAACATGACAACCTCCTGATTGGTTGACCGGAAGGCGCCCACCTTCCCAATTAAATCTCCTTAACTGGTTTCGCTATGTCTCGCCAATTATCGCTTGAGTGATTTCGGGTTTACAGAGGAGAGGAATGAGAAAAAGCCACCGGTTTTGTCAACCGATGGCTTAGGAATCACGTGAATTTTGGTTTCAGATTAAGCTTCAGTATTCTGTAGCCCGAGACCATCGCGTCTCGGAGACAGTCTTTTTCGTCGCGTCGCGAAGCCTTGGCGCGACACAAGGCTCCAACGGCTTCGCTGGGTGGCCCGACTTGCTCGTCAAGTCGGGTTTCTCATGAAAAAGGGGACATGTTTCTCAGAAGAGAACACGTCCCCAACAAAAGACGAGATTGCTTCGTCCGTCACGATGTGACGTCCTCGCAATGACACCTGTACTAAATCAGCACCAGCCGCGGTCCTTGCAGGCCTGAGCGACGCGGTTGATCGAAATGACGTACGCGGCGTCACGCATATAGATCTTCTGCTTCTCGGCCAGTTCACGGACAGCGTGGAAAGCATCGGTCATTTTGACATCGAGCTTGCCCAACACTTCGTCACGGGACCAGTAGTAGTTCATGTTGCTCTGAACCTGCTCGAAGTAGCTGCAGGTCACACCACCAGCGTTCGCGAGGAAGTCCGGGATCACGAAGATACCGCGCTCCTGAAGCACTTCATCCGCCTCAGGGGTCGTCGGACCGTTGGCGCCTTCCGCAACGATCTTGACGTTCTTATGAATTGTCGTGGCGCTCTCACCGGTAATCTGGTTTTCAAGGGCTGCGGGGATCAGGATGTCAACATCCTGCTCAATCCACGCTTCACCTGGTAGTACTTCGTACCCGAGCGACTTCGCCTTGTCCTTGTCGATCCCGCCAAAACGGTCTGTGATCTTGAGGAGCTCGTCGATGTCGATGCCGTCAGCACGTTTGAAGGAGTAGGAGGTCTGGTCGTTCTGATCCCAGCTCGAGACGCAGACAACCTTACCGCCAAGCTGGTTGTAAAGACGGATGGCGTACTGGGCGACGTTGCCAAACCCCTGAATCGAGGCTGTCGTGCCTTCCGAGTTAATGCCCATGCTCTTCAGAGCCTCGCGGACAGTGAAGATCACGCCAAAGCCGGTCGCTTCGGTACGCCCAAGGCTTCCACCCATTCCTACGGGTTTACCAGTGATAAAGCCGGGATAGTGACCGCCAGTGAGCTGCTCGTACTCGTCGAGCATCCACAGCATATGCTGAGCGTTGGTCATAACGTCAGGAGCCGGGACGTCATTTACCGGACCAACATTCTTCCAGAGTTGGCGGACCCAACCGCGGCAGATCTGCTCTTGCTCACGCTGGGAAAGGTTGTGAGGATCACAGATCACGCCGCCTTTGCCGCCACCGAGAGGAATGTCGACGACTGCGCACTTCCAGGTCATCCACATGGAAAGCGCGCGAACCGTGTCGATGGTCTCTTGCGGGTGAAAACGGATACCACCCTTGGAGGGGCCACGAGCGTCGTTGTGCTGGGAACGAAAGCCCCTGAACACCTTTACAGTCCCGTCATCCATGTGTACGGGAATTGAAAAATGGTACTCGCGGAGCGGATTACGTAGCAATTCACGGGTACCCTCATCGAGTTCGAGAAGATTCGCAACCTTGTCGAACTGTGCCTGAGCCATGGCGAATGGGTTGAACGCCGAGCTGCTCATTTTAACATCTCCTGACAGTCAGGGATCCCGGTTTTCCACCGGGATCGGTTCCCCCGATATGGACACAAAGGGCCTCGTGGAGGCCCCGTTGCATGTGCAAAAGGTAACGATATCTGTTCTTTGTCAACAAGGGGGCTCTCCCGAGCGCTCGCCGAGAATATGTATTTGTAAGTAAATGTTATATAATGATATATGAATCGAATCCAAGCACCTGTTCGACCCCTGCCCGGCATCGAGCTCGCCAACTTGCCAGACTACAGTATAGCGACTCAAGCGCCATATTATTTCCTGCATTCAACAATTTCTATTATTCTCCTAGATGAAATTTCGCTCATTACCGTCAAGAAACCCTTGTGCTTTAAAAAACAAAGAATTTGTCGGTAAGCTTAAAAACGAAATACTCAGCAAATCGTTAATAATCAGCTTTAAATGAAGTGTTGTACTGCCTCTCGAGGCAGACATGTCTGGAATATAGTCCAATATCCAAAAATACTTTGTGGGTAGAATCAGCTTTTTGCTAAATACAGCTACGAATCGCTGGGTAATAAAATCATGAAGCGGTTGACCTGTTTGCTTGACACAATGGTTCTAGCTGTTCTTCTCTCCTCTGCTTCGGCGGTGTACTCTGCCCCTCCGATTAACGGTGTACAACTATCCGCCAGTATTTCCGAATATCATGATTCCACGAACTACGCCGGATTTATGGAGGGCGCGACAGATGGGTACGATGCGGGTTTGGACCTACCAGAACCACCGTTGCCTCCCGCCGGTTACATCTCGCTATCGTTTGATCGGATAGCGGACTCACCAGATCCATTCGGTCGATTCGAAGAGGAGTGGCGGGCTCTACCCGAAATCCCCCTTGATTCTGCACGAGTCTGGGAGTTCAGGATCGAGACGGACCAGACTGAGGGATTGGTCGCCCTTGAAATAGTCGTCGGAAGTGAGTTGAGTAGTGAAGTACCGGTCTGGCTCTGGGATGGCACCCGCTACTTAGACGTTCGCATGGAATCGACCCTCTCCTATTCTGCGGCCATGAACCCCAATCGCCATTTCCGCCTGAGCATCGGCAACCCGGATAAACCGGAGGTGAAGTTTCATGATCTCGAGGGAGAAGTCCAGTTCGCTGCGGGAGTCGATACAACCATCTCCTGGGATGTGGTAACGGTTCTCTCTATTCGGGAGACGAGCGTTGAAATCAGCCTCGATGGTGGTGTGAATTTCTCAACTCTGCAGGAGGTGGATACTCTTGCGACTTCCTGCGCATGGAGCGTCCCGGATAGTGGAGTCGAGGCAGGAAAATTGAAAGTCTCGGTCATCGATTCGCTGGGGCAATTGGCGAGCAACAGCGTTTCCTTTCAAGTGCCCGATCCGGTAGTGAACCTTACCGGAGTTCATCTGATCTCGCCTGCTTCAGGATCTGCGCTGCTGGGCGGTGAAACGGCGACAGTCGATTGGGAGTGGGAGGGGGGGTCCGATAATGTCACGGGGGTGATCGTTGAGGTCAGCGAGAACG
>Ga0272443_10000674_pt1 | contig 58658 bp, 56 predicted proteins | sample SSMAcet12_FD_193581 | JGI IMG/M metagenome (GOLD analysis project Ga0272443, IMG submission 193581) | Marine sediment archaeal communities from Little Sippewissett salt marsh, Falmouth, MA, United States - SSM-Acet-12 | ecosystem: Environmental > Aquatic > Marine > Wetlands > Sediment ... | reverse complement strand
CAAACACAGTATCTTTTTCAATGGTGAGGTGGTAAGCTGACAGATGCTTTATATTCAGGCTTAATGTTTTAAGCAGGTCTTCTTTCCATTGCTTTGTGGTCATCCCTGGTATTCCATAAATAAGGTCGGCCGAAACATTTTCTATACCTGAATCTGAAATATCCCTCATTGCTTCTTCTGCCATATCAGCAGTATGTCTTCTGTTGAGGAACTTAAGGATATCATCGTTCCATGACTGTATTCCAAGGCTTATCCTGTTTATTCCTGCTTTCTTTAAATCCCTTGCATATACTTTGCTTATATCATCAGGATTTGCTTCTATTGTTATTTCAGCATCTTCGGTCACAGCAAAAAAACTATTAACTTTTTCAAGTATTTCCCTTATCTGTATGGCTGTTAACACTGATGGTGTTCCTCCTCCCAGGTATATTGTATTGACTTTCTTGTCCTCCAGATAATCTTTCTGTATTAACATCTCTTTACCAAGGGCACTGATAAATCGTTCTGCCATTCCTGTATCGAGGGTCTTATAAAAATCGCAATAATGACATTTTTTCTTGCAAAAAGGAATATGTATATAAATACCTGCCATATTAATTGTCAATATAATGCATTAGAATTACGAGCTGTCTTAACCAGGCTATAAACCGTTTTACTTTCAAAAAGTATTTCTATTTTTTTTCTTGCCTTCACATAATCATCATGGAGTGTACATTGTGTTCTTGATCTGTCGGCACTTATACAATTATCATTATGTAACACACACCTTTTAAAAACATCATCTCCATCTATGGCTTTGGCTACCTCAATGATATAAATCTCCTCCGGATCACGTGCAAGAGAAAATCCCCCGTGTGGTCCTTTCGTAGAATTAAGGATTTTTTTCTTCGCCATTTGTTGAAGTATTTTGGCGAGAAAAGGCATTGGAAGATCAAGTTCATGAGAAATCTTTTTTATTCCAATATTTTCTCCTTTTTTACTGTTTCCCGCAATATATACTATTGCCCTTATACCGTATTTACAGGTGCTTGAAAGCATTTAAATCCTCTTTAATGATATTTTTTCTATTCTTCTTTGATGCCTGCCGCCATCAAAATCAGTATCCAGAAATGTTTTTACTATCAATATGGCTTCAGCATCTGACATAAACCTTCCAGGAAGTGAGCACATGTTTGCGTTATTATGAGCCCTTGCAAGACTGCTTATTTCCTGGTTCCAGCATAATGCACATCTTATCCCCGGGTACTTATTAGCTGTCATAGACATGCCATTACCACTACCACAAACAGCAAATCCCATATCAAAAAGTCCCGACTCAACTGACCCTGCAGCAGGATGAACATAATCAGGATAGTCAACACTATCAGTTGAATGACAACCAAAATCCTTTACTTCATATCCTGATTCAACCAGGTATTTTTTTATTTTTTCTTTTAAATTAAACCCTGCATGATCGGCTGCAAGCGCAATTTTTTTCTTCATTCCCGAATCTTTTGTATTGTTTTTAAAGATACCAACAAAATAAAGGATATTAATACTTTGCTGTCTTTTTTAATAAAATTTATTTTTAATTTCAACAACTATAAATGATAAATGTTCCAGCATTCCAAGAAACAGGTAAACTGTTAAATGTACTGTTGAAAGATGTTCATTATTGTTTCATAATTATTAATAAAACATCTTAATTAAGGTTGAATTATGAATAATGGACCTTTTGATGAAACTTATTATTAGATAAAACCAAAATGTCAACCTTTATTAAACAACAAAATACATTAGCTTTGTTAATCCACTGCTCAGGTTTTTTAATTTGAACAGTTGTTGGTAAAAGATATAATTATCTGTAAATCAAAAACGGTATAATTTTTGGATTGTTGAAAAAGTGTTTTTCCGTTATTAATATCAATATTTGCAAGATAATTTTGTAATTTGTTTAAACAGTATCAACAGCCTATTAATAATATAATAGATATATAAATAATACTATACTTATAATAATATTATGTTTATAAAGTCAGATATTATTGAAAAAGGATATATAGATGAAGATATAAGTGCCAAACTGGATATAGTATCTGAAATAAATCGTTTGAGAAAGGAAAAGAATGCCGTTATACTGGCTCATTATTACCAGGAAGCTGAGATACAGGATATAGCCGATTTTGTTGGTGACAGTCTTGACTTATCAAGGAAAGCAGCAGCAGCCAAATCAGATATAATTATTTTTGCAGGTGTTAAATTCATGGCTGAAACGGCAAAAATTTTGTCACCCCAAACAAAAGTACTGTTACCTGATCTTAATGCAGGTTGCTCACTTTCTGATTCATGTCCACCGGAAGAATTCAAAAAATTTGTAATGGATAATCCGGGACATACAGTAGTAACATACATAAATTCTTCTGCCGAGATAAAAGCTTTGTCTGACATAATATGTACATCAAGCAATGCTTATAGAATTATTGAATCACTGCCGGTGGATGAAAAGATAATTTTTGCTCCCGACAGGAACCTGGGCAGCTATATCAAGGATAAGGTAAAAAGGGATATGAAGATATGGCAGGGTGCCTGCCATGTACATGAAAAATTTTCCAGGGACAATATAATGGAGTTAAAGAATAAACAACCTGACGCAAGCATTATTGTACATCCTGAATGTGAATCAAATGTAAGGGATATAGCGGATTTTATAGGATCAACGGGTGATTTACTGAAATATATTAAGAATGATAAAGCAAAAAAATACATAGTGGGTACAGAACCTGGAATTATTTATCAGATGAAAAAGGCAAAACCTGATAAAATATATATTCATGCTGGCGAAGCAGATAAGACATATAATTGTGATGTGTGTGAATATATGAAATTAATTACTATGAAAAAGATATATCTCACTCTAAAATATGAAGAACCAGAAATGCATATGGATAAGGATCTTATTGAAAGAGCTGAGAAACCAATAAGAAGAATGCTTGATATCTCTGACAGACTGGGATTATAGAATATGATAAGGAAGATAATATTATCAACTGCAGCAGTGCTTCTGTTTTTTGTTTTACATGGACAGGATGTTGAACTGGAAGACGGATACCATATTTTCAAATATCCAAATGGTAACATATCAAGTGAAGGATATATTAAAGATGGTAAGCCTGATGGATACTGGAGAAGCTACTATGTTACCGGTGTACTTAAGTCAGAGGGAAAGAGACGTAATTATATGCTTGATAGTATATGGGTGTTTTATACGCAAACAGGCGATACGCTTGAAAAGATTGATTACCTGTATGGTAAGAAGAGCGGATATTATCTTAAGTATAAAAGAGACAGAAGCTATGGATTATATATTTGGTCACGGGAGCTGTATGCAGCGGATAAAAGGCAGGGAATAGCTCACCTTTATTACGCCGACGGATCAGTAAAACAAACGATTCCATACATAGATGGTAAAAAGCAAGGATTATCTAAAGAGTATGATGAAGAAGGTAATATCATTACCCTTTATGAATACAATAATGATTTTCTTATAAACAGGGAAAGGATAAACAGGAAGGATGAGGAAGGTGTAAAACAGGGATCCTGGAAGGAATTTTATGATAGTGGAAACGTAAAACGGGAAATGACGTACAGGGGTGGATTGTTGCATGGATATTATAAGGAATATAGCGAAAAGGGAAAACTAACTACAACCATGCTGTATGATAATGGTAAAATAGTTGAAGGCAACCTGGATGATAATCCAGAAGTGGAGATACGGAACAGATATGATAGTGATGGTACACTTATTTACAGTGGTCCATTCAGGCTGGAAACACCGGTGGGCATACACAGAGAATATAATACAGACGGTTCGGTGAAATCATCTGTTATATATAATGATCAGGGGATAAAAGTATCTGAGGGAATAGTAACGGAGGATGGAAGAAGGAACGGGAAATGGAAAAATTACTATGCTGGCGGAAATATTAAGGAGGAAGGTGAATATGACTACAACAGGCGAACAGGCTCATGGACTTTTTATAATGAAGAAGGAAATATTATACAAACAGGAAGTTACAGAAATGGCAGGCCGGAAGGATTATGGCGATGGTATTATCCGGATGGATCAATATTAAGAGAGGAACAATATTACCAGGGACGCAGGGACGGAAGATTTGTTGAGTACTCAAGAGAAGGTGAGATCATAAGCGAGGGAGAATATCTTGATGGAGAAAGGAATGGCTTCTGGAAGATAAATATTGGTGATCATATAGAAGAAGGTAATTATATAATAGGTTTAAGAGACGGTATGTGGAAATATTATGATAATGAGGGAAATGTACTTTACAGAGGAAGATACGTTCAGGATAATGCAGACGGGTATCATTTCAAGTATTATGAGAACGGGAGAATAAAGGAAGAACAATATTATGATATGGGTTTGAGACATCGAACATGGAAGAAATATGACGAAGACGGAGTTCTGGAAATGACCATTACCTACAAGGATGATTATGAAGTAAGAATAAATGGCATAAAGATAAACCTGCCTGAAAGAGAGGTAAAAATAATAAAATAGGCCTTCTAAATGGGAGAAGAATTTAACCTGAGAAAAGAAACCTTAAGCCCTGCCGAACAGGAGATAGAAAAGAAACTCCGACCTGTTTACTTTCAGGATTTTAAAGGTCAGTCTAGAATAATTGAAAATCTTAAAATATTTGTTACGGCAGCTTCGCAGCGGGGAGAGGCACTTGATCATGTATTACTACATGGGCCACCGGGATTGGGTAAGACAACACTGGCTATTATAATTGCCAATGAGCTTGATGTTGGACTGAAGGTCAGTTCCGGGCCTGTACTAGACAAACCAGGCGACCTGGCAGGCTTGCTTACCGGGCTTGAAGAAGGAGATGTTCTGTTCATTGATGAAATACACAGGCTCAGCCCTGTTGTTGAAGAATACCTGTATTCAGCAATGGAAGATTATCATATCGATATTATGATAGATAAAGGGCCGAGTGCCCGATCGGTACAGTTAAACCTGAATCCTTTCACGCTGATAGGAGCAACAACGAGATCAGGCCTGCTGACAAGTCCGCTGAGGGCAAGATTTGGTATTAAAATGCATCTTGAATATTATGACACCGGTGTGTTGTGTGGTATAGTAAAACGATCAGCAGGCATATTAAAAGTTGATATAATAGATAATGCTGCAGAAGAGATAGCCTCAAGAAGCAGGGGAACACCACGGATTGCAAATGCCTTATTGCGGAGGGTAAGGGACTTTGCACAGGTTAAGGGAGACGGGCATATTAACCTGGATATTACAAAATTTTCACTTGAGGCACTTAATATTGACGACCATGGTCTTGATGAAATGGATAATAAGATATTAAGTGTGATAATAGACAAATTCAGCGGAGGACCGGTGGGTATTAATACCATCTCTACTGCAGTGGGCGAAGATGGTGGCACTATAGAAGAAGTATATGAACCATTCCTGATAAAGGAAGGATATATAAAAAGGACTCCTCGGGGAAGGGAAGTAACAGAAAGGGCATACAGGCACCTGGGTAAACAAAAAGAGGGTGGAAGCGGATTATTATTTTAATTTTGCAATGTGTTCGTTAATAATTATATTTAACAACTTTTTTCAAAATAAGAATATATAAATCTTGATTATGAAAGCTCTTTTGAAAAGGTTGGGATTAGTGTTAGTATTAGCAGGTGTTGTAGTGCTTGCGTATTCTGAATTCTCAAAACTCGAAAGCAATTCCCTGTTGATCTGGAGCGGGGTATTAATTGTCGTTGGATTAGCCGTATATATTTTATTGAATAATATTTTGGAAAGTTAGAACCTGTAAGACAAAGACCTGCTTATCTAATTAAAGACATTGCTTATTTTCTCCAGTGACTTTCGGTCAAGAATCTTTATTCTCCTGCCGCTCAGCTCTATATACCTGTCAGACTTAAATTCGCTCAGAAGCCTTATTACTGATTCGGTTGCCGTACCCACAATATTTGCCAGCTCTTCCCTTGTCAGGGATATTCTCAGATAACTATTGGCATCAAGACCGAAGTCATTTACAAGGTGCAATAATATTTCCGCCAGTCGTTCCCTTACGGTTTTCTGTGCTATGTCAGTAATATATTCATTGGCCACTCCGAGCTCATGGCATGTCAGTTTCATTACTTCCATTGAAAAGAGAGGATTCTCTTTTACGAAGTCAGTAAGTATATGAGCAGGAATGAAGCACACACCTGCATCTTCGATGACTTTTGCAGTAGTACATGCTGGCTCATTACTCAAAACAGAACGGTATGATATTATATCACCGGCTTTTGCAAAGCGAATTATTTGCTCCTTGCCGTCATATCCTGTTTTAAAGACCTTGATTATCCCTTTATTGATACAGTAGAATCCACTTATCCTGCTGCCTTCTTCATATAAAACCTCCCCCCTCATGTATTGCCTGAAATCCTTTTCAAAATTTATGATATCAATCTGATCTTTTGAAAGGTGTCTGAATACAGAACTGGTACTAACTGCGCAATTATCGCAAAAAGGTATATTAATATCCTTTGGTTTCATATAAGACTATAATAACGCAAATATGGTAATAAGGTTTGATAATATTAATTAATTTTGCAAAAAATTTTCATTCATTATTTTACAGGAAATGGAAGAAACAGTAAAACTGCAACACACAGAAGATTTAGCTTTTGATGTTGATATTGACGGCCATATGTTTAAGATAGATTCCATGGAACAATTCGGGGGAAAGAACCGGGGCCCCCGTCCTAAAAATCTAATGCTTGTTGCACTGGGAGGTTGTACAGGGATGGACGTGGCATCAATAATGAAGAAGATGAAGATACCATATGAAGATTTAAAGGTTAATGTCACAGGTGTTTTAACGGAAACACACCCCAAACATTTTGAGAAGATGCATATTACATATATTGTAAAAGGCAAGGGTCTTGACCGGGGTAAAATAGAAAAAGCTATTAACCTGTCACAGGAAAAATATTGTGGTGTTACATTTAACTACAAGGCATCGATAAATATTACCAGCGAGATTATTATTGAGGAATAGGGTAAAGTCAGAAAGCTGATTTGAACTGGTGCAGAAAGCGTATATCGTTTTCAAAATAGAGCCTCAGGTCATTAACCTGGTATTTAAGCATAGCAGCTCTTTCAACGCCCATGCCAAAAGCAAAACCTGTGTATTTTTTACTATTAATACCACAATAATCCAGGACATTTGGATCAACCATACCGCAGCCCAGAATTTCAAGCCACCCGGTGTATTTACAAACGTTACAGCCCTTTCCTCCGCATATGGTACAGCTTATATCCATTTCAGCAGAAGGCTCCGTAAAAGGGAAATAAGAAGGCCTGAGCCTTATCCTGGTATTTTTACCGAACATTTCAACAGCAAAATAGAAGAGGGTTTGTTTGAGGTCTGCAAAGGATACATAGTCGTCGATATACAAACCTTCGACCTGGTGAAAGATGCAGTGGGCACGTGCTGAAATAGCTTCATTCCTGAAAACCCTGCCGGGCGATATAGTCCTGATTGGTGGTTTCTGGTTTTCCATTACTCTCACCTGCACGGATGAAGTATGCGTGCGGAGAAGAATATCGTCAGGATGACAATCATCCGGGTCTTTTCTTTTAATGTAGAAGGTATCCTGCATATCCCTGGCAGGATGCTCTGGTGGAAAATTCAGCTTGGTGAAAACATGGTCGTCATCTTCAATCTCAGGTCCTTCGGAAATGGTGAAACCGAGCCTCTGGAATATTTCTATTATTTCATTCCTCACTACTGAAACAGGATGCCTGGAGCCGCTGAACATATTTGCTGCCGGCCTTGTGAGGTCGGTTAAAGAAGCTTTTTCTGAATAGTCAGCAAGGTTTGATTTTAGACTGTTCAGCTTATCGGTGGCTTCATCTTTAAGATCGTTGATGAGTTTGCCATACTCGCTTTTGAGATGTGAGGGGACCGATCTAAAATCATTGAAAAGAGAAGATATCAGGCCTTTTTTACTCAGGTATTTTATTCTGAATTCTTCAATTTCAGAGGGATCATCAGTATTGAAATTCCTGATTGCTTCCTGTATTTTATTGATTTTGTCGAGCATATAATTATTTTCTTACAACCTTTGCCCTGATAATTAAAACATCATTAACCGGCCTGTCGTTTGAATCTGTCTCTACTCCAGCAATTTTATCAACAACATCTATTCCTTCAACAACCTCCCCAAACACCGTATATTGCATGTCAAGATGGGGCGTTCCTCCTTCCGAACAGTACACATTAACATGTTCATCGGGGATAGTTACCGTTTCATATTGTTCGAGATCGCTGTATGTAAGCAATGTGGCAGCTTCCTGTATTTCAGCTTCGGTTCTTCCGTCTTCTGTCAGCTTTGATTTTTGTCTTTCATTCTGAAGGTGGTTATAGAATATATTTTGTTTTAATGATGAATTAATCCTGTTTTCTATCTGCTCTATCGCCATCTCAGCAGTTATGGTATCACCTTCTTCCGTAACCTGGTCTATATACTGTTTACCCTGTACTATATAAAACTGAGTGCCCGAAGATCTTCTTTCAGGATTAAACCTGTCACCCGTCCTTGCTGCTGCCAGGGCTCCCTTTTTGTGGAAATTAGCCTCTATTATTTCAGAGGGTATGGTGTAATCATAAATGCCGGTTGTATCAGATGACAGATCAGGCCTGGTTCTATAATCGCCAGCCTGTATCATGAAATCTTCAATAACCCTGTGGAACTTAATATTATCGTAATAACCGTCTTTAACAAGTTTAATAAAATTGTCACGGTGCAAGGGTGTATTATTATATAACATCACCTTAATAAGACCTTCTGTTGTTTCAATATTTACATAGAGTGTTTTATCCTTTCCTGTCCCGGAACAAGATAAAAGCGCGGAAGTCAGGAAAACAAATAAGATTATAGTTGTTGAATATTGCCTTATCATAATATTAAAAGTTAAAAATCGTAATTTTAATGATTTTTAGGTTAAGATGAACCACAAAGATAAATGTTGTATTTTAAAATTCTGAATAAAAGGATAACATTGTGAGCAGGCATCTTAAATATATCATTATATCAGGCATCATCCTGAGTGTAATAAATACAGGTATTTTGCAGTCGCAGGGCACCGGACTGGTATTAAGCGGTGGCGGAGCCAAAGGCCTTGCGCACATAGGTGTTATAAAGGCCCTGGAAGAAAAAGGAATAAGGATTGATTATGTAGCAGGTACTTCGATGGGTGGAATTATAGCCGGGTTATATGCAATGGGCTATACCACTGAAGAAATGACAATGCTGGTTACATCGGATGAATTCCTGCAATGGTCAAGCGGTGCTATAGATAAAGAACTGCGATTCACTTACAAGAATAATGAGCCTGATGCAGGAATGTTTAACATTGACCTCAAATTCGATGAAGAAAAACCGGAAGCATCGCTGCCCTCCCACTTGATTTCATCAGCCGTGATTGATTTTGCCATTATGCAGCTAACATGTGGTGAAACGGCTGCAGCAGGTAATGATTTTGACAATCTTATGGTACCATTCAGATGTGTGGCCGCAGACGTATATGAAAAGAAACCGGTTATCTTCCGTAGTGGAAACCTTGCAGATGCGATAAGGTCAACAATGTCGTATCCACTTTATTTTGAACCCTTTATAAAGGATAGCACACTGCTGTTCGATGGAGGTATATATAATAATTTTCCGTATGATGTACTGATACAGGATTTTAAGCCTGATTTTATTATAGGAAGTAAGGTTGCCACTAAATCAAAAAGACCTGAAAAAGATAATGTCATGCTTCAGCTGGAGAACATGATTATGCAACCTACTGATTATAACATTCCCGACAGTATTGGTTATGTTATAGATATAAGGTTTGAAAATGTCAGTTTGCTTGATTTTCAAAAAGCAGACAGCATAATTTCAAAGGGGTACACTGTAGCCTCAAAGGAAGTAAAGAATTTCAGTAACCGGGTGGTGAAAGAGTCAGCTGATGAACTGAAGGACAGGAGGCAACGATTCAGATCGAAAATACCGGCTCCGGTATTCAGAGATATTTTTATTGAAGGGGTTAACGAACGGCAGAAAGAATATATAAAGAATGTCATTTCAAAAAAAGATTATTTAATAGATATCAACCAGTTAAAAGAGGAATATTTCAGACTTGTTTCCGAAGAGAATATTAAAAGTATTTACCCGGAAGCCAGGTATGACTATTATGAGGGAACATTCGATCTGTATCTGGATATTGAGCTTAAAGGATCTTTTACTATCGAGGCCGGAGGATTGCTTGGTTTAACGATATATAACCAGGCCTATATAGGATTTGAATACTATTCATTAAGTGATATATATAATCTCACCAGCGGGAATATGTATTTTGGAAGGAACTATTCATCTTTCAGACTATCGCATCGTATCTCTGTTCCACAGAGAACTCTGCTGCTTATCGACCTGGGTCTTTCGGGATACAGCCGGAATTATTTTACGAGTGAAATTACTTCTTTGTTTGAAACAACAGTACCGACATACATTACAAGAAAGGAAACCAACCTGAGAACATCAATAGGGATACCCGTAAGCAATAATTCAATACTGAGCTCGGGAATTAATATATGCAGGATTAATGACAGGTATTACAGAAGTATGGGTTTTGAAGAAAAGGATATACAGGATAAGACAGACTACTCTTACGGGACAGCAAGATTTTTTTACCAGTCAAATACATTGAACAGGAATCAATATTCGACCGAAGGAAGCTATCTTTTTGCTGGGATTTATTATAATCTGGGTTTTGAAAGGTTCAGGGAAGGCATGACTGACTCCTTGAGCCAGCAGAATATTTCTAACCAGAATCACCGATGGATTGCCTTAAAATTCAATAATCTTAGATTTTACAATCTCAACAAGAAGATAAGCCTGGGAACACAGATAGATATTGTTGTTAGCAATAAAAAATTAAGCAGTAATTATACAGCATCACTAATTGATGCCTATAAATATGAACCAACTGTAATGAGCAAGACTCTGTTCGGTTATTCCTTAAGAGCAAATTCCTTCATTGGTGCCGGACTGATACCTGTATATAATTTCACAAAGAACCTGAAATTAATGGCAGGATTGTATCTGTTTGCACCATTCAGGGATATTGAAAGAACTGATGAAGGTGTGGAGTATGGTCAGTATTATATGAAAGTGGACGCCATTGCGAATATGAGTTTTGTATATCATACACCTGTAGGTCCGGCATCCGCAGGTTTTGATTATTATAGCGGGGAAAGGAAAAAATTGTTCCTTTTCCTGAATTTCGGTTATATTTTATTTAATAAAACAGGGCTTGAATAATAACATAGTATATTTACAGCGCTATCTCGATTAATGATCAGGTGAAAGACATAAATAAACTTGCGGGGCAGACTTTAGTATACGGACTTGGAACAATAGTACCACGGTTTTTAAATTATGCCGTTCTCACACCTTTCTACACCTGGATATTTAATAAGGCTGAATATGGGGTTATAACTGAGCTTTATGCCTATATGGTATTTATGCTTATAGTGCTAACCTATGGCATGGAAACGGCTTTTTTCAGGTTCGCACAAAAAACAGGCGACAGTAAAAGGGTTTTCAGCACAGCACTGCTGTCAATCCTTGTTAGCACCGCAATATTTATTGTCTTTTTCAACCTTTTTATTGATGATTTAGCAACAGTGCTCAAATATCAGGATAAGAAAATGTATTTAAGATTGTTCTCAATTATCCTTGCCACTGATGCCATAACCGCAATACCTTTTGCAAAACTGAGACGTGAGAATAAGGCGCTTAAATTCAGCATTATTAAAATACTGAACGTTGTAATAACCATAGGACTCGTTTTTCTGTTTCTAAAAATTGAACCCTCACTAAGAGAAAAGGGTAAAAGCATTCTGGGCGACCTGTATAATCCGGATTTTAGGGTAGGATATGTTTTTCTGGCTAACGCAATTGGAAGCCTGTCTATGCTTATTATGCTGTTCCGGGAGATCATTAGTATACAATTGCGCATGGACGCATTACTATGGAAGAAAATGATGAGTTACTCAATACCTTTACTTATATCGGGTCTTGGTGGTTCAATAAATGATGCGCTGGATAAAATGATACTCAGAAGAATAATTGACAGTGATAATCCACTCGAGGTAGTCGGGGAATATGGTGCAAGTTATAAGATTGCAGTATTAATGGCGTTGTTCATACAGATGTACCGGTATGCAATGGAACCATATTTCTTTTCAAGGGCCGACAGGAAAGATGCAAGGGAAGTATATGCATACGTGATGAAATATTTTATAATATATGCACTTATCCTTTACCTTGCAATTAACCTGTATATATCAGGATTCCAGTATATAATAGCAGGCAGCCATTTAAGGGGAGCGCTGGCCATAGTGCCAATCGTAAGTATGGGATACCTTCTCTTTGGGATTTTTGTTAACCTTAGTATATGGTACAAAGTTAAGGATCTTACAAGGTACGGCGCTTACCTGACACTGGCCGGAGCAACAATAACCATTATTATGAACCTGTTGCTAGTACCAAGATATGGATATATGGCATCAGCATGGACACACATTGCATGTTACGGTGTGATGATAGCAGGTTCTTATATGTTGAGCAGAAAATACTATCCAATAGATTACCCTGTGAAAAGAATCCTTACATATATGATTGCAGGAATTACTATCGTTATTATATCATCTTATTTGAATTATAATAATATTTTTCTTGAACTTGGAGTTAATACTGTGATGATTGCCATTTTTGTGGCTTATTCAGAATACAGGGACAAGGCGATCAGTATATTGTTTAAAAAATAATTTTGAATGGATTTAAAATTAGCAAATAACTAAGTGTATAATTTGAGTGTGTAAGCAAGCATAATAAATGCAGTGATGGATACAAAGGATAAGGTAGAAAATAATATTAAGTTGTTAAACCATGAACGGGCGATGATATCAACAGGTTAACATATCGAACTTCCAGGAGGAAATGAAACAAAAATATGATTATCAAACAGGACTATAACAATCGCGGAATCTAAGAATTAGATAGTACGGTTACGGTTGATTTTAATTACAGGGGAGAAATCGTTATAGTAATAATGAAATTGTAAAAAATGAATTATAGATAGAAAAAGGATTTGACGGATGGTTGTAGATAAAGAATAAAGGGTAAAATGAAATGATGAGGATTTACTTTAAGAATACAAGGCAGGAAAGAACGGATTTGAAAAAAAATAATGAAAAATGGGGTGTTTTCATTCTATATGGATTTCTTATTGTGCTTGCATCGGGATGTACGGCAGGTAAGAATTTGCAGGTAGAGGAAGAAGAAAAGATAAAGAAAGAAAACATAGACTATACGCTGTATGACCTTAAATTTGTTGAGGGTATAAAACAGAAGCTGGGAGGTGATTTCGGGGAAGCACTGAATAAATTTGAAGAGGCACTTGAAATAAACCCGTGGAGTGACGCTGCAAATTACGAGATAAGCCAGATTGCTGTCATGCGAAGGGACTATGATAATGCTCTGGTATATGCCCGTAGCGCTGCAGAACTGGACAGTGAAAATCCATGGTATATGATGAATATGGCCAATATATACATGCAAGAATCACAGGTTGATTCTGCATGCATTTGGCTGGAGAAAGCTGTAAGGATTGATCCTGCAAACGTAAATGAAAGATTCAGGCTGGGGAATTTATATATGCAGGCAGGAAACAACGAAAAAGCTGAAAAAGTGTTCCAGGAGTTTTATGATAAATACGGAGATAATAAACAGGTACTTGCTTTGCTTATAAATACAAAAATGAACCTGGGTAAGTATGCTGAGGCAGAAAAGATACTGCTTAATGAGATTGGGGAAGATAGACAAAATACTACTGCAGAAGGAATGCTGGCTGAAATTTACCGGAAAAGCGGAGAAAGTGAAAAGGCTGCAATTATGTATGAAAAGATAATAAACGAAGGACAGTATGATGCAGGACTTACTTTTTCATACCTGGAATTTTTAATTGAGAATAAGAAATATAAAGAATTGAAAAAGAGAGCTGTAGAAGTAATTGATAAAGAGGATATAACTAAAGAAGACAAAGCAAGTATTGTTATAAGATTGCTACAGGATAGCGCTGTTGTAAATAAATTAAAGGAGGAATTGATAGAAATTGGAAGAAATTTGATGTTAAGCTATAAAGACGATGCTACTATTGTATTGACAATGGCAGAGATATATGGTTCTGTTGGAGAGAAAGAAAAGGAAATAGCTACACTGATTGAATATATTGATAAACATGAAGAAAATTACTTTATATGGGAAAACCTGTTATTAAGTTTAAATGAAGCCAATGATACTGACAGATTATACAATTATGCTGGCAGAGCGTCCAGGTTGTTTAATACTGCACCTTTACCCAAAATATTATATGCTTATAGTCTTATAGAAAAGGAGAATTACGAAATGGCTAAGGATGAATTGCGAAAAGTAAGAATACTTGTAAATAACGAAGAGCAATACCTTGAGCAAATACTAGCATTAGAGGCAGAAATATCATACAGAAAAGGGAATATTGATGAAGCATCAAAGAAATTTGACAGCGCGCTGGAAATTAACCCTGAGAATCCATTAATACTAAATAATTATGCATATTACCTGGCAGAAGAGGGTATAAGGCTGGATGAAGCGAGGAAGATGATAGAAAGGTGCCTGAAAATAGAAGAAAACATTACATACCTTGATACTTATGCCTGGGTTTTATACAAACTTGGAAAATACAAGGATGCTGAGAAAGTAATGAGCAGAATATTTGCATCAGAAGTAATAAAGGATGCTGAATTATTGGAACATTACGGTTATATTAAAAAAGCCCTGGGTAATAATGAGGAGGCAGTGGCACTGTTACAGGCAGCACTGGCGGAGGATAAAACAAAAACATATCTAATAGAGGAGATACGAAAGTGTATAGAAAAGGAATAAGTATTATAGCGGTAATAATACTGTTGATGTTTATATCATCCTGCCATCGTTTAAGGATAAACGATAGCAGAAAAGACAGATATAATTATGAGATGAATTCTGTGAGATTCTTTAATGATGTTGAATCAAAAAATATTATAAGCCGGCCCATATCGGTAAGTAAGATTTCTATTGTATACGAGAGTGTTGATGAAAGAAGGCGATTAAAAGCAAATATGAAAACAGATGGCAGTGGTAGTATGCTGATAAGTATAAGAACATTTGCAGGGATAGAAGCGGCAAGGGTACTAATAACTAAAGATACTGTTAAAATTGCTGATAGAATAAATAGGATATATTACGTTGGGAGTACAAAACAAATAGAAGTGAAATATGGAATAAAATATGATTTTATAGATTTGTTGTTTGGAGATTTTAAGAGAATTAATCAAGTTAAGAATAGAATAAGGTGTGAGAACGGTATAGTTCAAATAGTGGACCAGTTAAATAATATCAGATATATAGTAGATTGCACTATTTATAAAGTGATTGAAGTAGAAGGAAAGGTAAAAGAAGGTACTCAGGACTTTAAAGGCTATTTTAAAGAATTCAGAAATGAAAACGGAATACTATACCCGGGAATTATAAATTGGGAGTTGGAGGATGGTATTACAGATGTTAGCATTGAAATGGAAAAAGTAAGAATTTCAGAAAGTAAAGAATTGATATTTAAAGTTGGTAATAATTATAAAAGAAAAGTTCTTAGATGAGAACGTTACTTTTTTTCATATTATTCATTATAGTAAGCATTGGAGATGTTGTTGGTCAGACAAGGTCTGAGCTGGAACGCCAGAGGGAAGAGGCATTGCGGGATATTCAATACCTTGATAACATGCTTGAGAGGACATCAATGGAGAAGTCAGAAAGCATGAACGAGTTAAATATGATACGCCGAAAGCTCAACCTCAGGGAGAATGTTATTAAGGGGCTTATGGAGGAGAGGAATTTGCTTGAAGGAAGAATGGAAATGAATGCACTTGCTATCGAGCTTATGGAGTATGATCTGACGGTGTTAATAAAAGAATATGAAAAGGCAATAAAGAACGCTCAAAAAGTAGGTAAGGGAAACCCGGAACTGGCTTATATACTGTCATCAAAAGACCTTAATCAGGGATATAAAAGAATGAAATACCTACAACAGGTAGCAAAATACAGAAGAAGAGAAGCAGAAATAATAATGGAACTTAAAAAGGAGGTGGAAGAAAATAAGGAACAGCTGGAAAAGGACCTACTGGAAATATCAGAATTACAAAACAGGGAAGAGAAGCAGAAAAACAGCCTGAGCAGTGAGCAGAGAAGTCAAAGAAACATTATTAACAGCCTGAGTAAAAAGGAAAAAGAGTTAAGAAGAGAGCTGGAAAATAAAAAACGAATAGCGGATGAGATTGAAAGGGAGATTGCGCGTATCATTGAGGAGGAAAGAAGAAGAAATGAAATGAACGAAATGACACCAGAGGAAATGCTTATAGGAGAGGATTTTTCGAATAACATTGGACGACTGCCATGGCCGGTTGAGAGAGGGGTAATAACATCACAGTTTGGAGTGCATGACCATCCTGTTATTAAAGGAGCAAAGATTAATAATATAGGAGTGGAGATAACCAGTGGAACGAAGGAAACAGCAAGAGCAGTATTTAAAGGAAAAGTAATGAGTGTTTTTGGAATAAGCGGGGGGAATATGGCAGTAATTATTAGACATGGAAAGTTTTTAACTGTTTACCAGAACCTGGTAAATGTTAAGGTAAAGCCGGGTGATGAAGTGGAAGCAAAGGAATATATAGGAGATGTATATTTTGAAGAAGGAGGTAAGAGTATAATAAAATTTATGGTGTACGAAGAAAGAGAGAAAAAAGACCCGGAAGAATGGCTTGCAAAAAAGTAAAAATAAATGAAACAAAACTGAAAAAAATAAGTATAAGGAAGGATAGAAAAAAAGGAAATGATCAAAAAGCTGAATATAGGATCAAGTGTTGAAAACCTTCGCATCATTGAAGGAAAGGTAGATGAACTCATGATAGAGCTGGGAATAAATAAGGATGAGTATGGAAGGATTATGGTTGCTACTATGGAAGCGGTTAATAACGCTATTGTTCATGGAAATAAGCACGATGATAATAAAAATGTAGCTGTTGTTTTTGAATGCAAAAAAAATAATTTTGTTGTGAGGGTAAGAGACCAGGGCATAGGGTTTAACCCTGATTGTATACCAGACCCAACGTCACCGGAAAATATTGAAAACCTGAGGGGAAGAGGAGTATTTCTTATGAAGAATTTATCGGATGATATAGGTTTTAATGATGTGGGAAATGAAGTAATAATGAAATTTAAAATTGAACCAATTGGTGCCAAAAATATATTATAAAAATGTAAAATTCAGACTGGGAAAAACAAGTAATATAAAAGATTGGATAGTACAGGTCATCAGGTCTGAAAATAAGAGAGCTGGTGACCTGAATTTTTTTTTCATAGGTGATGACGAAATGAAAGAGATAAATCTGGAATTTTTAAAGCATGAATACACTACTGATGTTATTGCTTTCAATTATGGACATAAAGACATAATAAGTGGTGAAATATACATGAGCATAAAAACTATAAGGAGAAACAGTAAGATTTATAAGACACGGCTGAAAGATGAAGTATTAAGAGTTATGATACATGGTGTACTACATCTGATTGGATACAATGACGGGGAAAAAGTTGAAAGAAGAATGATGAAAGAAAAAGAGAACTATTATCTGGAACTAATAGTGAAACAATAGGAGAGAAAGAGAATGGAGTTTAGTTATGATGTAATCGTAGTTGGGGGAGGACATGCAGGTTGCGAAGCAGCGCATGCTTCAGCTAAAATGGGTATGCAGACAGTACTGATTACAATGGATATGACTAAGCTTGCCCAGATGTCTTGTAATCCGGCTATGGGAGGTGTGGCTAAAGGACAGATAATAAGGGAGATAGACGCACTGGGGGGAATGTCTGGACTGGTTACAGACGATACCATGATGCAATACAGGCTTTTAAACAGGTCAAAAGGACCTGCTATGTGGAGCCCAAGAGCACAATCGGACAGAATATTATTCTCACAGCATTGGCGCAAGAGACTTGAAAGTGTTGAAAAACTGCATATATGGCAGGAAATGGCAAATGAGATAATTATTGAAGGAGGATCAGTAAGAGGAGTAAAAACGAGTTTCGGAACAACATTTAAGGCTAAAGCTGTCATATTATCTGGCGGAACCTTTCTGAACGGATTGATGCATGTAGGATATAACACAGTTGAAGGAGGAAGGTCAGGAGATGAGACGGCGAGAGGGATAAGCGATCAGCTGAGTAAGGTGGGTTTTAGTGTTGATAGAATGAAAACAGGGACAAGTGCTAGGATTGACGGAAGAAGTATTGATTTTAGCATGATGACAGAGCAGGAGAGTGAAACGGAAGGAAGATCCTTTTCATTCCTTAATGATAATGTACAGATAGTTGAGCCTAAAAGCTGTTTTATTGTGCATACCAATAGGGAGGTACATGAAAAACTAGAGGAAGGGATAGAATTTAGCCCTTTGTTTCAGGGGAAAATAAAGGGTATAGGACCAAGATATTGCCCGAGTATAGAAGACAAAATAGTTACATTCAGTGAAAAGGAAAAACACCAGCTGTTCCTGGAACCCGAAGGGTGGGACACTAATGAGTATTACATAAATGGTTTTTCATCAAGCCTGCCACTTGAATACCAGATTGAAGCAATGAGAAAGATAAGAGGAATGGAAAATGTTGTAATACACAGACCGGGATATGCAATAGAATATGACTTTTTCCAGCCAACACAGTTGAAGGCAACACTTGAAACGAAGAGAATTAAGGGATTGTATTTTGCAGGACAGATTAATGGTACAACAGGGTATGAAGAGGCTGCTGCACAAGGATTGATGGCAGGAATTAATGCCGTTTTAAGAATAAGGGGAGAAAAAGAGTTCGTAATGCAAAGAGATGAATCTTATATTGGAGTATTAATAGATGATTTGGTCACAAAGGGAGTGGATGAACCGTACAGGATGTTTACGAGCAGGGCTGAATACAGGATTTTGTTAAGGCAGGACAACGCTGATGAAAGACTAACAGAAAAAGGATATAAGTTTGGACTGGCTGAAAAGAAAAGGGTGGACAGGCTTAAAATAAAGCAAGATAATGTTAATACGATAATAGAATTTATAAAAAGAGAGAAGCTTAAACCATCAGAAGTAAACAATTACCTTGAAAATACGGGAACAAGAGGAATAAAGGAATCACAGAAGATAGCAAAACTTGTGTTAAGGCCACAGGTTAAACTGGAAGATCTTTTGAAGATAACAAAAGAGGGTAAGGAGATGATAAAGGGGATGGGAGAAAGAAAGAGAGAGTTGATTGAAGCGACGGAAATAAAGATTAAGTATAGCGGCTATATTGAGAGGGAAAGAGGAATGGCTGAGAAGATAAAGCGGATGAATGACATGGGGATACCGGAAGACATAGATTATGAGCAACTAAAATCTATATCCACTGAAGGAAGACAAAAGCTTAATAGAATAAAACCACCTACAATAGGAGCAGCGAGCAGGATAAGCGGAGTATCACCAGCCGATATTAGTGTCTTATTATTATACCTGGGAAAGTGAATTATGATAGATAAATTATGAATGATGAAATGAGGAGCGTAAGGTTGCCATCGCAAGAAGAGAGCTGCGAAATAGCTGATGGCCGACAGACAAAAGAAATTATAATTTAAGAATTAGTAGTTATTGAGGAAGGACGGAAAAAGAAAGTGAGATAATATCTAAGGAAAAAGAAAGCAGAGTAAGGAAAGAAGAGGAATAATTTCATAGGAAGAATAAATAAGCAACTAAAAATTAAGCTCTAAAATATAGTTCATCTTAAAGAGTTAATAATTCAACATTAATAAATAGTACTTCAAATTGTTCCACGTGGAACTAATTTTGTAAATACAAAATGAGAATTTCTGGAAAAATAATAGACCTCACGGCAGGAGAAATATACGATGGATATATTATTATCGAAGGAGGGGTTATCCTGGATAAAGTAAGAGAAGCAAATAGCAGTAAAAGATTTATACTGCCAGGCCTGATAGATTCACACATACATATTGAGAGTTCAATGCTGGTTCCTTCTAGGTTTGCAGAAGCAGCTGCAAGGCATGGAACAGTTGCAGTAGTATCGGATCCACATGAAATTGCAAATGTAGTGGGGATAAAGGGGGTGGAATTCATGATAGAAAATAGCAGGACAGTACCTTTAAAGTTTTATTTCGGAGCCCCATCATGTGTACCGGCAACAACATTTGAGAGAAGTGGCGGGGAAATAGGGATTGATGAATTAAAAAGACTGATGGAGATGGAAGAAATTAAATACCTGTCAGAGATGATGAATTATCCCGGAGTGATAAGGGGAGATAGAGAGGTGGCAGAAAAACTTAATGTAGCCAAAAGAGCAGGCAAACCCATTGACGGACATGCACCAGGCTTAAGGGGTAAGCAGCTGGAGAAATATATTAATGCTGGAATAAATACAGATCATGAAAGCATTAGTCTGGATGAAGCAAGGGAAAAGATAAATAAGGGAATGAAAATACAAATAAGGGAAGGAAGTGCAGCAAGGAGTCTTGACAAGTTGCATTTTTTGATAGATGAAAACCCTGATCAACTAATGCTTTGTTCAGATGATCTTCATCCTGAAATGCTCGAAAAAGGACATATAAATATTCTTGTTAGAAGGCTTGTTAATATGGGATATGACATATTAACTATCTTGAAAATTGCTGTACTGAACCCTCACAGACATTACGGACTTGAAACAGGATTACTGAGAAAGGGGGATAATGCCGACTTTATCATTATTGATGAGCCTGAGAAGTTTAATGTTATGGAAACATGGATAAACGGAGTGAAAGTATATGATGGAAGTAATGTACTTTTTGAAACAATCCCTGTCAAAGCGGTAAATAATTTTAATAGCAGCAAGATAACTGTTGATGATATATGTATTACCTCCAGGAAAGGAAAAATACGGGTAATAGAAGCAATTGACGGAGAGCTGTTAACGGGCATATATGAATTGGAATTAAATGATACAGGGAACAAACTAGAATCTGACACCGAAAGCGATGTATTGAAGATTGTTGTGAAAGATCGTTATAATGATACGAAACCTTCAGTGGCTTTCATAAAAGGTTTTGGGCTGAAGAAGGGCGCATTTGCTTCATCTGTCGCACATGACAGTCACAATATAATAGCTGTGGGAGCAGATGATGCCTCTATATGCAGTGCCGTTAACAAGGTTGTTGAAATGAAAGGCGGCCTGGCTGTGTGTGAGGATGGACAATGTGAAGGCTTGCTTTTGGAGGTTGGAGGGATTATGTCAGATGTTCCATGTGGAACAATGGCTGCAAAGTATAAGAAACTAACTGATTTGGTGCATGCTATGGGCTGTCAATTAAATTCACCTTTTATGACCCTCTCATTCATGGCTTTGCTCGTTATACCTGAACTGAAAATCAGCGATAAAGGACTGTTCGACGGTACCAGATTTGAGTTTGTGGATCTTTATATTTAATGGAATATATGGAGTACTGGAACCGAGGAACCTGAGATTGCGAAACAGACGAGGGCGACGAGCCCGACGAATTCCTCATGCACCATTTGCCATATAAACGTTATAAACATTATCAACCCTGTCAACCTTCCTTAGCCTCAGCCTCAGCCTTTTTTTATGTATTTTTGCGTTATGAATGATCTCAGAGATATAGCACGTAACATGCCGGAAAGTCCCGGAGTTTATAAATTTTACGATAAAGAGGGAAATCTTGTTTATGTAGGCAAGGCTAAAAACCTTAGAAAAAGGGTAGCTTCATATTTCGGTAAATCGATCAGAGGCAAAACAAAGGTTATGATGGGAAAGGTAACTGATATCAGGCATAATATTGTAGAATCTGAATCTGAGGCTCTTCTTCTTGAAAATAACCTTATAAAAAGTCATCAGCCCAGATATAACGTACTGATGAAAGACGACAAAACCTTTCCATGGATATGTGTAAAAGAAGAGATATTCCCAAGGGTTTTTATGACGCGAAATGTCATCAGAGATGGTTCGGTTTATTACGGTCCTTACACCTCAGTCGTGATGGTACGAACACTGCTCGATCTTATAAAGCGACTATACCCGCTAAGGACCTGCTCATATAATCTTGAAAAAGAAAATGTATCAGCCGGCAAATACAGGATTTGTCTTGAATACCACCTGGGAAACTGCCTTGGACCATGTGAGGGAAAGCAGTCAGAAGAAGATTACAATGAATCAATAAGGCAGGTTAAGGAAATACTGAAGGGTAATATACATACGGTTACAAGATACCTCAAGGAGCTGATGAAAAAATATGCGGGGCAAATGATGTACGAAGAAGCCCAGGTAATAAAGGAGAAACTTGAAATACTGAATAAATATAACAGCAGGTCAACAGTTGTGAATCCAAGAATAAAAGATGCTGATGTGTTCGGCCTGGATGACGAAGAAGGCAAGATTTACGTTAACTATTTGAAAATCATACGAGGAGCAGTTATCCAGACTCACACTGTAGAGATCAGAAAAAGAATAGAAGAAAAAAATAGCGAACTTATATCACTGGCTATTACCGAGTTAAGGGAGCGCCATTCGAGCAGCGCACCTGAAATTATTGTGGGTATAATGCCTGAAATAAGGATTGAAAACATAAAGTATACACTTCCCCGGAAAGGTGACCGGAAGAAGTTGCTTGAGCTGGCGGAGAGGAATGCACGGGTGTATAAACATAACCAGAAAAAAACCAGGATAATTACAACCAAAGACAGGAGCAGGCAAAATCTTGAAAAACTAAAAATTGACCTGCATCTGCCCTCGGTCCCTGTTCATATCGAATGTTTTGATAACTCAAATATACAGGGCTCCTTTCCTGTGGCGGCGTGCGTGGTATTCAGGAATGCAAGACCCTCAAAAAAAGAATACAGGCATTATAACATTAAAAGCGTTAAGGGTCCTGATGATTATGCATCGATGGAAGAGGTTGTCTTCAGAAGATACAGGAGAATGATTGATGAAGACAGCTCATTGCCCGACCTTGTAATAATCGACGGAGGTAAAGGGCAATTGAATGCTGCTGTAAAAAGTTTCGAAACACTGGGCATAAGAGGAAAAGTGTCTGTAATAGGTATAGCAAAGAAACTTGAAGAGATTTATTTCCCGGACGACCCGGTGCCTCTCTATATTGATAAAAATTCAATAAGTCTTAAAATCATACAGAATTTGAGAAACGAGGCGCACCGGTTCGGCATAGGTTTTCATCGGGATAAAAGAAGCAGGGACATGACAAAATCATCAATTGATGATATAAAAGGAATAGGGCCAAAAACAAAAGACATCCTTGTCCGAAATTTTGGTTCACTCGAAAAAATAAAGTCAGTGCCCATTGCAGATCTTGAAAGACTGATCGGTAGGGCAAAAACTGAAAAAATCCAGGAATTTATACGTAATTACTCCTGAATACAGATATTTCTGGCACACAAATATAAGCTATATCAGGTGCTGTATATCAAGATATTAGGCTTGTCAATCGCAAGTTTTAACTCAATGAGAAATCAAATTTTGGGCTAAGGCATGGGGGGTGGCCAGGGATAATGGAAATACAGAATAATAAATTAAAACTATATGAGTATTTTATTCTTACTTTGCACGAGATGTAGTATAATTGATAAATTCCTTCATTGACGATTTCATTTCACTGCTATCAAAAGTGTCGAGTATGGCGAAAGCTTTGTCCCTGTATTTTTCCATCATATTATTGGCATAGGTAACCCCTCCGTTTTTCACAACAAAATTAATTACCTCTTTAATCTCTGATGAGCTTTTCTTTTTACTGCCAATAATATTGAGGATTCTTTTTCTTTCTGAAGACCGGGCTTCCTGCAGGGCATGAATCAGGGGCAGTGTCATTTTCTTTTCAATAATGTCATTTCCTGCCGGTTTACCTGTAAGTCCGTTATTCTGGTAGTCAAAAAGGTCATCTCTTATCTGAAAAGCAATACCGATATTTTCACCAAGGTCTTTCATCAGTCTGATTTTATCGGGATTATCCGTTACCGATATTGTGCCACATGCTGTACAGGCTGAAATAAGAGCTGCAGTCTTCATTTTTATTATTTCAAAATAAACATCTTCCGTGATGTTGAGCTTCCTGGCCTTTTGTAGCTGTAATAACTCACCTTCACTCATTGCCTGTACCGCCTCACTCATTATCTCAAGCATATCAAACCTGTTCTTCTCAATGCCAATGAGCAGGCCCTGGGAAAGAAGGTAATCTCCTGTAAGGACAGCTATTTTAGAATTCCATAAAGCATTTATTGACAATGCTCCGCGACGTTCACGGGCATTGTCCACAACATCATCGTGTACCAGTGTTGCAGTATGAAGAAGCTCAACGAATGTTGCGGCTACGTAAGTTGCTTCATTAATTTTGCCGTTAAGACCGGCAGAAAGAAAGACAAGAAGAGGCCGCATTTGCTTTCCCTTACGACGAATTATATAGTTCAGAATAATTTTGAGCAAGGGGACATTTGTACGGAGGGTATTATTAAAATAGCGCTCAAATTCTCGCATCTCCGAATCAATGGGCTTTCTTATCGATTTTAGTCCTGGCATTCCTGTTGTTTAAAACAATTTACTGATATATCATAATCAGAATCTGTCAGCATTTTCCTGTTCATAACGGGCACTAAGTTATAAACATAATAAACATCATGGTAATTTGAAGCTATTAAATATCGTTAATATTGAACATATTGACATATTTATATATATTTGCATTATAAATTTAAAGGCATACAATAATGGTAGATATCAAGTTAGATCCTGAACAACTGGAGCGCGCTGCCGCCATGCTAAAAGCAATAGCACATCCAATGAGAATAGCGATAATAGGATTTCTTGAAGAGGGTGAATCTCTTTCTGTTACAGAAATACATGAAAGACTGGGAATAGAGCAATCTACAACTTCGCATCACCTCGGCATATTAAAAGATAAAGGGGTACTGACCTCCAGAAGGGAAGGCAAAAAAACCTATTATTCCCTTAAGCATGAGAATCTGAAAAATATAATCAAGTGCGTGAGCATGTGTGAATAAGGCTAACGCATATCTTTAAAAAACCTTTTCTGGAAAATTATTATCAGTGTAACACCAACGGTGACAGCACTATCGGCCATGTTGAAAACAGGTCGGAAGAATATCAGCGATTGCCCCGGCCGGATAGGCGACCAGTCAGGCCAGGTTGTATCAATTACCGGAAAGTATAACATATCCACTACGCGACCGTGGAGAAATGATGAATAGCCTCCTTCAGGGGGAAACATGACAGCCGGGTCATAAAAACTTTCACTGAAGATCATACCATAAAAAGCACTATCAATAATATTTCCAACAGCGCCAGCAAAAATAGCGCTTACGGCAAGAATAAACCCGGGGTGTGCATTATTTTTAATCAGGTGGTAAATGTACCATCCAATAGCAAAGGAAGCGACAATCCTGAAGAGGCTTAAAACCAGTTTGCCAGTTTTTCCGCCCATCTCCATCCCAAAAGCCATTCCGTTATTTTCAATAAAGTGAAGAATGAACCAGTCACCTATTACGTGCTTTTCTTCTCCTATGACCATTGTAGTTTTAACCCATATCTTAAAGACCTGGTCGGCTACCAGTATAAGCAGAATTAAAAGAATCGATTTTGTCCTTATTGACATCTTCATGATTTTGAGGCCGCAAAATACTAAAAAAAAGTAATACGCCGACCTTGCTGATCAGCATATTACTCTGAAACCTTTATGTGACAAACATTTATTCTAATAATGATTACCCTTATGGTGGTCAAATGCTGTGGAAACCAGACCACTATTGGTTATATCTAAAGTTCACTCTTCCTGAAAAGATTTGTTTTAGCTGATAACCACATAATTGCCGCAAGCGCAATAAATAATCCTATATTACCTGCCAGATAAGCGAACTCATTTAGAGCAAGAAGGATATAAATAAAGACATAAAGTGCTGTCAGCATTCCGCTTACTATAATAACATACTTTGATTTTTTCAACAATGAACCTGTGAATAGTGTTAACAATCCTATGGTTGAAACCGAAGAAATAATATAGGCAGGATTGAACCCTATATGCTCGCTAAGAGCAGTGAGTAAGGAGAAAAAGAGCACCAGGGCCAGGGATACCAGGAAATAGTGGAATAAATGCAATCTTTTATTGGATGATATTTCCAGGAATAGCAGAACAAGAAATGTGAATGCAATAAAAAGAAGTCCGTATTTGGCGCTTCTCTCAGCTTTCCTGTAATGATCCACCTGTAGCAGAAGATTTACACCGAAAGATTCACCTTCAGGTTTATAAATTGCCCCGTACCATGATTGCGGGAAGTTCCTGTTCAGGTGGGTTATATGCCAGTTTGCTGAAAAGCCCTCATCGTTTATTGTCCTTTGCTCAGGCAGGAAGTTCCCGGTAAATGAAGGAGATGCCCATGATGATTCAATACCAACAATTGTCGATTTGCCTGTTGGTGTAAAAAACAAGCCTGATGAACCCCTTAAATTAAGGAACATCTCAAACTCCTGACCTGCCATGCTATCTGAAATTTTGACAGGGAATGTAACCCCGGAATTAAAAAGATCATGGTCAGCCACACCCGGCTGTGCATTTATTTTCATGCCAGAAGTATTCATAGCAAGATCTTTTACTATTCCCCGGTTGTCAGATATTCCAAGCGTATAATATGCATCTTCCCACCTGAAATCAACATCAGGATCATGCTTCTGTGACGGAATTTCAAAATTGCCGGACAAGCTTATTGTTGTTTCGTAAATGACCGATTCATATATGCCCCTGTATCTTATCTGCGGGCTTATTTTTCCACTGATTGCAAGTTGCTCTGGCATTATATGCCACACATTTTCCGAGGTCACCGATCTGCCCTCATCAGTATAGATTGTCCTGGTTACAGGGATATTAAGTACAGGACCGGTAACAGTCTGGGTTCTTCCCCATTCCTCAGATATTTGTTGTTGAACAGACAGAGAGCTTTCTGCTCTTTCGTTAATAACAGTCCTGATCAATTCCAGGGGAAGAAGAAACATTATGGCCATAACTCCTAGCAGGGCCATTTTAAATGTCAGTGTTTCATACCACTTGATGTCGTTTTGATTATTGTTTTTCATACTGTTAATATTAAAAGTACTTTGATTTACAAAGTATATGAGTAAAAAAATATCTAATTGTTATTAATAAGTTTTTCCAGCGCATTAAGATGCTGGTTAAAAACTGTTTTTCCTTTCGGGGTAATGCTATAACATGTATTTGGTTTTCTTCCGATAAACTGTTTTCTGACTTCAATGAGATCATTCTTCTCGAGCGCTTTAAGATGACTCGCCAGGTTTCCGTCAGTGACATCTAGCAGCTCCTTCAGTGTATTGAAATCGATGCTATCGTTAACCATTAATGCTGACATTATTCCCAGCCTTACACTGTTCTCAAGTAATTTGCTTAAACTCTTCAAAATATCTTTCATACCTGGTCCGGGTTCTTTGTCACCTGTATTTTTTATGCATGATCAAACCATATAGAATATGAAGCAAGCCAAATCCAAAAGCCCAGATGATCAATCCATGATCCGGAAAGCAAAGAGCAATAATTCCTGTAAGCACTTCAAGAATACCCAGGTAATGTATTTCACCGTAAGTGAATTTACCAACACTGACCAGGGCCAGGCCATAGAAAATTAACATGGCTGGAATTATATAATGATAGTGATGATTCAGATAAAAGAATAATATGAATACTGCACCTGATAAAAGGGGAATCAACAGGTTTGATAACATCCGCCTGGCAGTTCCGGTCCATATCCTTTCACCGGTTCGTACAGCTTTCCGGTATGAGAGGTAAACACCCACAGTCAGGGTGGCTGTGAGTACGGCAAGAGCAATGATAAACAATACCAGGTCCAGATTACCTTTTTCTGATATTTCCTGGTTGCGAATAGCCATGAAGGCAATTGTGAAACCGGCAAGTGCAAAAATACCTGCAAAAACTCCGGATAATCCGGTGAGAGACAGAAATCTGGAAGATTCTTCCATTATTTTCCTGATAGTCTTCAGGTCATCTGAGTGAGAATTTATTGCCATAATTAAAAGTACTTTGTAATGCAAAGTTAAATATCAATTTGTAATAAACAAGTAAAAGGGAAGAAATTTTTTGGGAGTTGAATTATTAATGGTCTTTATTAAACTGGATTACAGGATTGTAATCCGATGAGCCGAATCATGGTGGGTAACCTGCAATGTGATATGACCTGTAGGCTATATACTCACTTGATGTTAATTGAACAGTTCCGGAAAGAAGCGTGACATATCAAGTGTATCATTCATAATTTCCTGTTGCTTCTTAAAATGTTCGGTCAATTCATGTATTAATCCAATATGTGCAGGATCACCAGCAATATCATTAAGTTCATAAGGGTCGCTGACCATGTCATAAAGCCTGTATACTCCAGCTTCAGGATAAAAAATAAGCTTATAATTATCGGTACGGATCATTCTCTGCAAGTTCATATATGCGCCATAAATAGAGCGGTACGGACCGGAAAGACTTTTTTCTGAAATTATTGGAAGCAGGCTGTTAAAATCGATATATTCAGGCTTGTCAATGCCTGCAAGGTCAAGGCTGGTAGCCATAAGGTCCTGAAGATATACCTGAATATGTATTTTTTCATTACGGGGAATATCTGGTCCGGCAATAATAAGTGGCACCCTTATACTGTGGTCATACATGTTCTGCTTGCCAAGCAATCCATGTTTTCCGCAGCCAAGACCGTGATCGGCACTGAAAAGGATATAGGTATTTCTATCCTGACAGGTTTCCTCAAGGTGCTTAATTATTCGCCCTATCTGCTCATCCATATGGGTAATTATGGCATAATATTCCTGGGTGTGTACCTTAACTGAATATTGTGTACGGGGAAATGGGGCCAGTCTTTCATCCCTGAGAGTTGCGGGGCAACCCATTTCATCCTTGTAAGGGTATTCTGGGATGAATGAGGCTGGCAGGGTGATATTTTTCAGGGGATACATTTCAACGTACTCCTTTGGAGATTGCCTGGGGTCGTGTGGTGCATTAAAAGCGACATACATGAAGAATGGATAAGGCCTTAACAGTGAACTATCAATAAAACCAATTGCCTCATCAGCAACCACTTCACTCCAGTGTTTTCCTCCTTCCCAGTATCCGCCCCATTTATCATGCCAGGGCAACCAGGTGGTATCATTCTCTGAAAGAGGCCTGTTGTATGCTTCAGGCACCGTACCCGGCATGCCTCCCCTGATGTGACCTGTTAGCCTGAAAACGGAATCTGCCGGTATACTGACATGCCATTTACCGGTCATGTATGTATCATAACCATTGGATGCCATTAACTGGCTCCATAATTTACCCTGGTCTTTAAAACCTGAGTATTGAATGTCAGACAGTTCTTTTGCTCTCCATACGAACTTGCCGGTATTAAGCATTGCGCGGCTGGCCACACAAACAGCCCCGTTCCAGGCACCCATATTATATGCATGTGTGAATGTGACACCAGATTCGGATAACCTGTCCAGGTTCGGAGTTATTACTTCCTTATTACCACTACTTCTTATCCCGGTGTATGTCTGGTCATCAGCAAATATGAATATGATATTGGGAGCAGTGTTTTTATTATTTGCTCTGTAACACGAGTTCAGAAATAGTAGCATGATCACAAGCAGAAAGGATAAGCAGCCAGGAAATCGGTTCATGATATTATTGGTAATGATTGATTTAACTATTTTTCTAAAGATAATACTAAATAAGCTATCTTCGAAAATATTATATTTATGAGAAATAATCAGTGACAAGGTCTGAATATATTATAATTGGAGATGTCCCGGCCACTATTCTAAGAAAGCCCATAAGAAATATTTATATCAGGATTTACCCCCCGGATGGAAGGGTGGTGATTACTGCTCCTTTAAGAATGCCGTCGGGGGCTGTTTCGGACTTTATAGATTCAAAACGCAGCTGGATAACAAAACAGCACCAACGGCTTAAGAAAGTTGAACAGGAAAAGCCAAAATGCTATTTAAACGGGGAAATGCATTTGTATGAAGGGGAAAAGTATATGCTGGCAGTCAGAGCAGCTACTACAAAACCCCAGGTATACCTTGACAATAACAGGATTGTTATGCTTACAAAACCTGAATATAATAAAGAGGCAAGAGAGAAATTACTAGATAACTGGTACCGTGAAAGGATGAAACTTAAATTCCCGGCGTTGCTTGATAAATGGGAGGGCATAATGAATGTAAAGGTAGGAGAACTACGGATAAGAAAAATGAAGACAAAATGGGGTACATGCAACGTCATTAAAAGGAGGATATGGCTTAATCTCGAACTTGCAAAATACCCTTACAGCATTCTTGAATATATTATGGTGCATGAAATGGTTCATCTGCTGGAAAGAAAACATAATCTACGGTTTTATTCATTAATGGAGGAATACCTGCCTGACTGGAAAGAAAGGAAGAAAATGATATCATTTAAGCCTGATTAATTTTTTAAATATTACCTTGTGTTGTTTTTAACATCTTTTTATTCTAACATTTTAACAATATGAATTTTAACAGACGTAACTTTTTAAAAACCAGTGGTGCTGCAGTTGCGGGGACAATGATATTACCCCCGTTTGTTCACTCTTGCAGTAACCAGCAAATCTCAACAGATGTGAAAAATTATCTGGATCATTTTGAAATCAGCACGGGGACACTCAGCAGGGTGATTTCCGAAGCTATGTCAAAAGGCGGTGATTATGCTGACCTTTTCTTTGAACATAAGATAGCAAATAATATTGGTCTGCAGGACGGCAAGGTAAACAGTGCATCCTCAAATATCGACTACGGTGTGGGCATTAGAGTACTTAAAGGAGATCAGACAGGATTTGCCTATTCAGAATCACTTGAAATGGAATCAATGTTGAATGCTGCAAAGCTTGCTGCCAGCATTGCTTCAAATCCAGGCACTTTTAACAACCAGGTCTTTAATGAAAAATTACCGGCTGATTATTACAGTATCAAAACAAGCTGGGAAGATGTTTCGGTCAAGGACAAAGTGCCTTTTGTACAGAAGCTTAATGACAGGATTTTCAGTCTGGATGATAAGGTAATAAAGGTAAATGCCATCCTTAATGATGAAACCAGCTACGTGTTATTCTATAATTCTGAAGGCAGGTTGAGTTATGATTACAGGCCTTTGACCAGCTTTGTTGCTGTTTGTATTATGCAAAAAGGAAAGCAAATAGAAAATTCATACTCATCAAGATCTTACCGTAAAGGATTTGAATGGTTGTCAGACGAACTGGTTAATGAGCTTGCACAGGAAGTTGTCGATAAGACCAATATGCTGTTTGAAGCAACCAAACCCAGGGCTGGCGAGTTACCGGTTGTTCTGGGAGCAGGAGGTTCGGGAATACTGCTGCACGAAGCGATAGGACATGCTTTTGAAGCCGACTTTAACAGAAAGGAAACATCCATATTCAGCGACAAGATGGGCAAGAAAATAGCAGAGAGTTTTATTAATATCATTGAAGACGGAACATTACCAAATAACCGCGGGTCATTGAACATAGACGATGAAGGCAATGATGTCAGGAAGATTTATCTTGTTAAGGATGGTATATTGAATAGCTATATACACGACAGGATAAGCTCAAAGCATTATGGGGTTGAGCCTACAGGCAACGGAAGAAGACAATCATTCCGTCATATACCATTGCCGAGAATGAGGTCAACTTATATGGAACCGGGACCACATACCAGGGAGGATATAATTGCTGAAGTGGATTACGGTGTTTATGTGGATAATTTCAGTAACGGGCAGGTGAAGATCGGGGCCGGAGATTTTACATTCTTTGTAAAATCAGGATACCTGGTGGAGAAAGGTAAACTAACCCAGCCCATTAAGGATATAAATATCATTGGTAACGGACCACAGGCTCTTGCTGATATTGTTATGGCTGCGGACGATTATAAGACTGATAACGGTACATGGACATGTGGTAAAGGAGGGCAATCAGTACCGGTAACAATGGGATTGCCTACTGTACTTGTTAAGAAACTGACAGTAGGTGGAATGAATGCATAAAATGCAATTAAGTTTATTAAGTATTGTAAATCAGAAAATGAAAAATCATGACGAAAGAAGATAAATATACACTGGCCCGTTGGGCTGTTGATCATGCTCTTGAAAGCGGCGCGCAACAGGTAAAAGCAATAATTACCGATAGTCAGAATAACAGCATATCGGTAAGGGAAGAGAAGATAGAAAACCTTGAACAATCAATTGAGAACGGTCTCACTATCTTTTTATATGTTGAAAAAAAATACTCGGTTCACTCAACCAACAGACTTGACAATAAGGAAGAGCTTACAAGATTTATTGACGAAGCTATTGAGGGCACCAGGTACCTGGCCGAAGACGAATACAGGAGCCTGCCTGAACCGGATCTTTACTATAAGGGAGGTGGGCCGGATCTTAAAACATTTGATGATGCCTATAAATCTGTTGATCCGCAGGTGAAAATAGATTCAGCCTTTGCTATTGAAAAAGAGGCGCTGGGCAAGGATGAACGCATAATATCTGTAACAGCCTCCTATAACGATGGCATGGCAGGATCGGTAATGGTGACAAGCAATGGCTTTGAGGGAGACATGTCAAATACTTATTATAGTTTAAGCGCCTCTGTTTCAGTTAAACAGGGAGATGCACGCCCAAGTGACTCATGGCATGAGAGCGCACTTTTTTATGATAAACTGAAAAGCCAGGGAATTGGTAAAACAGCCATGGAAAAAGCACTTAAAAAACTGGGACAGGCTAAGATTGAGTCTGCAAATATGCCGATGATATTAGAGAACAGGTTAGCCGGTCAAAGCCTCGGACCGCTGATCCAGGCACTAAACGGATCATCCATACAGCAGAAAAATTCTTTTCTCATAGATATGTTGGGGGAAAAGGTCGGATCGGATAAACTCACTCTTATAGATGATCCGTTCATTGTTTCAGGAAGAGGGTCAAGACTGTTTGACAATGAAGGGCTTGCACTTCAAAAAAGAACAATATTTGATAAAGGAGTATTGAAAGCTTATTATATAGATACTTATTATGGTAAAAAACTTGGAATGGCCCCAAACAGTGGTAGCACAACAAACCTGGTCTTTGGTAAAGGCGATAAAAACCTGGAAGAGATGATAGCTTCACTGGATAAAGGAGTTCTTGTGACAGGGTTCAACGGGGGCAATTCCAATGGCTCCACGGGTGATTTTTCATACGGCATAGAAGGTTTTCTGATCGAACAGGGAAAAATAGTTAAGCCTGTTTCAGAAATGAATATTACAGGAAATTTACTGCATTTATATAAAAACCTTGCAGAGGTGGGGAACGATGTATATGAAGATACTGCATGGAGATTACCATCGCTATTATTTAATAATGTGGCTTTCAGCGGGATCTAAAGAAGAGGCGCAAGCTTGCGCCTCTTCTGATATGAACCGAAGAACATCTTTCTGTGTTTATACATAAAAAGGAATATGAATAAAACAGCCATAGTATTCGGTGCAACAGGCCTTGTAGGTTCTGAACTTCTTAATAATCTTATTAAGGATATCAGGTACAGGGCTATTAAGGTTTTTGTAAGGCGTGAACTGGATATCGAGCACATAAAAATTATCGAGAATATTGTCAATGTTGAAAAACCCGAAGAATATAAAGATTTAATAAAAGGTGATGACCTTTTTATTTGTCTTGGGACGACCATACGCAAAGCAGGATCGGTAGAACGGATGAAAGACATTGATCACCACCTGCCAGTTAAAATAGCAAAGGCTGCACTGTTGAATGGAGTGAGGACTATTGCAGTGGTATCTAGCATAGGTGCTAATCAGGGAGCCAGGAATTATTACTACAGGATAAAAGGTAATATGGAAAAGGATTTAAGCAGCCTTGATTTTGAGCGTATAGTCATATTGCGACCCTCAATCCTCCTTGGTAAAAGGGATGAATTCAGGTTGTTTGAATCAATAGGAAAAGGTTTTATAAAGGCATTCGGGTTCCTGCTTAATGGCAAAAACAGGAAATATCGGGGAATATATGCCGTAGATGTGGCTTATACCATGGTGAAGGAAATTAATAATGTTAACGGCAAGGATATCTACGAATCGGATGAGATTATGGAGATAGCAGATTCAACATAAAGGTGCTAGATTTTGCGCCTCTGCGCGTTTCTCTGAACCTTACCACGGGATTTATCGAGCTCGTCTCCCTCGTTTGCCTTCGGCAAGCTAGGGATCCTGGGTTCCATTATTTAATTATTTCATTATTTCATATATTTGCTTTCTAATTAAAACAAAATAAAAATGACAGGATTAATTATCATACTGGTTATTGTTGTTGTTCTCATTTTAATCTTTATATCTCTGTATAACAGGCTTGTAAGGTTAAGGAATAACAGAGAAAATGCTTTTGCTGATATTGATGTACAGCTCAGGCAGCGTCACGACCTAATACCGCAGCTTGTTGATGCAGTAAAAGGATATATGAAGCATGAAAGGGAACTTTTAACGGAAATTACCAATGCACGTGCAGCTGCTATGAAGGCAGGCACTATAAATGAGAAAATTGATGCTGAAGCGAGACTATCGAGAGCACTGGGAGGCATACAGGTGGCTGTTGAGGCTTACCCCGATCTGAAAGCAAGCCAGAATTTTATGCAACTACAGGAAGAAATATCCGATGTTGAAAACAAGCTGGCCGCTGCCCGCAGGTTCTTTAATGCAGCAACCAAGGAGCTGAATATAGGAGTTCAGGTATTTCCTTCAAATATAGTAGCTGGCATGTTCGGCTTCCATAAGGAACCCATGTTTGACCTGGGTGAACGCCGCGAAGAGATGGAGGAACCACCCAAAGTGAGTTTTGAATAAATAGGATCATGAGTTTTGTCGGTTTACAATCACAGATATGGAAGAATAATGCCCGGTCGGTAATGCTTCTTGTATTGTTCCCGCTGGTAATATTTACCCTTGTGTTTATCTTCTGGCTTATATACAGTGCCTACCAGCCAGAAGCTGGCATTGATCCTGTTAATGGATTTCTCAGGACCATACCATGGGTTGTTGCAGGAGTAATGCTATGGTTTACAATAGCCTGGTCCTCACATACCTCAATGATAAACAGAGCTACCGGTTCAAGACCACTGGAAAGAAAGGAAAACAAAAGGGTTTACAATATGGTGGAAAACCTGGCTATTGCCGCAGGCATGAAACGAGTACCTAAAATAAATGTTATTGAGGATGACAGCCTGAATGCTTTTGCCAGCGGTATTAATGAGAAGACATACACAATATCATTATCCAGGGGCATTATCAACAAGCTGGATGATGACGAGCTTGAATCAGTTATAGCACATGAGCTTACGCACATCCGAAATAAGGATGTACGCCTGTTGATTATATCCGTGATCTTTGTTGGTATTTTTGCATTTGCAACACAGGCACTGTTGAGGGGAACAATGTATGGGGGTGTTGGCAGAAGCCGTAATAACAAGAACGGACTTGCCATTGTACTCATAATCATTCTGGCTGCTATTGGCTGGCTGATGACAACACTTTTCAGGTTCGCCCTGTCGCGAAAAAGGGAATACCTGGCAGATGCAGGATCGGCGGAACTTACTCGTAAACCATATGCACTGGCCTCGGCCCTCAGAAAAGTGTCGGGCGATCCAAGGATAGAAGCAGTAACCCGAAAGGATGTGGCGCAGATGTTCATAGAAAATCCCGGAATCAGGAAGAAAGGTGCCTCCTTCTCAACCCTGTTTGCAACACACCCACCGATACAGGACCGGATAAAGGTGCTTGAGCAGATGATGTGATAACGGGTTCCGTGTTCCGGGTACCGGATTTCGTGTTCAGCGTTCAGTTCTTGAAAGTTTATCTTTTAATGTGAGATAAACCACTTAAACTCTTTAACCACTTCAACCTTCTCTTTTTAAACTCATTCTTAACTCACCCTGGACTTTGCTAAACCTTTTAAACCCCCATAGTATCTTTTCGTCTTCATTTCTGCCCCCTGCACCTTTTCGTTATTTATTATTTTATATATTTGCCGTAACACTATTTATAAAAAGCGTAATACTATGTCAGTAGTAAGGTTCGGAGTTTCAATAGAGAAAGAACTGCTGGAGGCACTTGATGACTATGTTATTGAAACCAGGTACTCAAACAGGTCACAGGCAATAAGGCAGCTGATATCAAATAACCTGACGATAAAGAAATGGAAGTGTAATAACATTGTTGCCGGTTCGGTGACTCTTGTTTATAATCATGAGAAAAGTGATATACCTGTCATTTTAACAGATATACAACATGATTATCACAGGTTCATATTATCATCTCAGCATTTTCATCTTGATAATGACAACTGCCTTGAAATAATTGCTATAAAGGGGAAAGCCAGGGACCTTACTGAACTGGCAGATAAATTAATAGCAGTTAAGGGCATGCAGCACGGCAAGTTATCGATGAGCAGAGTGGGCTAATTAAAAAGAATTAAAAAATGGAAGGTTATACAGCATTATTATTAACAGCCCTGACAATAGGTGTGGTGCATACTATAGCGGGCCCTGATCATTACCTGCCCTTTGTTGCACTCTCCAAATCCCGTGGGTGGAGCACTGTCAGGACAGTAAATATAGTTATAATAAGCGGCCTGGCACATGTGCTGAGTTCCGTGATTATAGGGTTCATAGGTATTGGGGCCGGTCTGGGATTGTCTAAACTGGAATTATTTGAAGGCTTCAGAGGTAACCTGGCAGCATGGCTGCTTTTTTCCTTCGGCGTGGCTTACACCGCATGGGCAGTGTTCAGGCTTATACGACGAAAGAGTCATATGCACAATCACCTGGGAGATAAAAACGATAAGAGGCAATTAACGGTCTGGATAATATTCCTAATCTTCCTTTTTGGACCATGTGAACCTCTGATACCAATAGTAATGTATCCCGCTGCAGAGCACAACTACGCAGCAGTAGGACTTGTAGCACTGGTGTTTGCTGTGGCCACCATCGGAACAATGCTTATCAGCGTTTTGGTATTGCTTAAAGGATTCACGCTTGTTAAAATGAAATCACTGGAGAAATACCAGCATATAATTGCAGGTTTTGCTATAATGTTGTGTGGAGCAGGGATATTGTTCCTGGGATTATAACGTTCCGAGTTAAGCCTTCCCCGCTCCCTGCTCACGGCCCCCTGCATCAGAATCTCAGCGACAGGCAGCTAAGACCACCATCCAGTTTACGGAATTCAGATACATCAAGCTCAATGATATTATAACCGGCTGCCTCTATCCTGTCACGGGTGAGGGGGTATCCCGAAGGGATTAATACATTGTCATTTACCCATATGCAGTTGGCAGCGTAGCTTTCGGCCGGGTCAATCTCAATTATATTTAAGTTTTGAAATTCTTTCTTTTCCTTAAATGCACCGGTGGCAAGCAGGTTGTTATTTTCGAGGTATGACACACCTGTTTTCAGGTGCAAAATATCTTCAAGTTCAATAACAGAGCCGGTCATGCCATAGTGCTTGAGTATGTATATAAGCTGTTCTGCACCATTGATGTTGGTTCTTTCAGATATACCAATGTAGTAATGTGAGCCAACCATCATAATATCTCCTGCCTCAACGGTACCCGGTTCTCTTATTTCGTGGATCATGCTGTAATGCCCTGCAATTATTTCCTTCATCTCAATCACCTCCCCTCTTCTTGTTTCTGCACCGGGGAGGGTTATAATTGCACATGGAGGAGTAAGTAAAGCAGTATCTTCAACAAAAACCGAATCAGGGTATCTCTCATCGGCATCCAGCACAATTGTTTCAAGCCCGCATAGCTGTAAGGCCCTTACATAGCCGGCATGCTGCCTGAGGGCAAGATCATAATCGGGGATTCCCAGATCAGCTGATCTTAAGCCCTTAATCATACTTTTCCCGGGTTTCCTGAGTATAGCCCTGGTGAATAACTGACCGCTCATATCTTAAATCTTAAATCTTATATCTGACATCATGGAGTATCCTTACCACCGAGCCGTTCCATAACAATGTTTTTATAGCTTCTGCTGACAGGTACCTGGTGTTTGCCTATTTCAATGTATTCTGTCGTAAATGATTCTATTTTAGACATAGAAACAATAAATGAGCGATGTGTCCTGATAAAATCTTTCCGGGGCAGCTTAGCATCGATACTTGATATGGCTTCCCTTGTAACTACCGTTTTGCCGGCAAGGTGTATTTTTACATAGTCGCCGATGCTTTCAACATAGAGGATATCATCAAAACAAATTTTAATCATTTTCCTATCGGATCTGACAAAGAAATGATTACTTAGATCCTGGTTTATTGTCACATCGGGTATATTCTCCAGTGTTGATGTTTCACCAAAATATTTATTCAATGCCTGCAGGAGCCTTTCAAAAGATACTGGTTTAAGGAGATAGTCTACAGCCTGCAGGTCAAACCCGTCAACTGCATATTCACGGTAGGCAGTTGTAAAAATGATCTTAATATTCTTATTGATTGACCTGGCAAACGAGAGTCCTGAGATTGACGGCATATTAATGTCAAGGAAAATAAGGTCCACTTTCTTTTCGCTGATGGTATTAAAGGCTTCAATTGCACTTTTGCATGTTGCTACCACCTTAACGGCATCAATTAATGAAAGATGTTTTACCAGGATATCCCTGGCAACCGGTTCATCATCTACTATTATACAATTGATCTTATCAGGCATTCTGAATATTGTTTATATTGAAAATAGAGAGCTGTACCCTGTATTGATTCTCTGTAATTTCCTGTTGCAGTTTATAGTTATTACTGTAGTGGAGGTCAAGTCTTTTCCTGATATTTTGAATCCCTATTCCGTTATTGCTATGCTCTTTATCATCCCCGATAAACGTATTGATTACGGAAAAACAGAAACTGTTATCCTCAAGGCGAATCTTAATGTTGATACTAATAAAGCCATCGATAATACTCCCATGTTTGAAGGCATTTTCAATAAACGGTATGAGCAGCATGGGAGCGATCTCCGTTTCATTACCGATATTGTCAGACATGTATGTAACTTTAAGAGTATCTTCAAAACGTATCTTCTCAAGCTCAATATATTCCCTTATATGTTCCACTTCTTCCCTGAGGCTTACCCTGGGTTTATTCACCTGGTACAGGATATAGTCGAGCAGGTTCGACAGCTTGAGAATGATCGCCGGCGTATTTTTTGATTGAACCAGGGCCAGGCCATAGATGGTATTAAGTGTGTTGAACAGGAAATGAGGGTGTATTTGTCTTTTAAGATAGTGCAGTTCCTGGTCTTTTAGCTGCAACTGGGTTGCCAGGATTTTATTCTGAAGTTCCTTGTTCCTGGAGCTTGTAGCGAGGTTATGATTCAAAATGTTTATTGAGCTGACAACACCCACCACAAGGTAGATCAGGACAAGAATAAAGAAGAAATTCTTACTCATGGGTGGCATCATATCAATATTAAAATCCAGCAGTAATATCAGGCATCCGTATAGGATCACGGCAATCATATAAGAAGCAAAAACAAAGGTGTAGAAACTGTACAGTATGAACTGTGTATATTTTCTGATCAGCAGATAGCGGGGAATAAGGTAATATACATTGAAATAGGTAACGGTTAGTGTAAGTGGAAGCAGGAAACTTGAAAACCATATTACGTATGCTCTGTCGTCAGAGTTATAACTGAAAAAATAGACAAAGAAGAACCAGACCACAATCCAGAAAAGAACGTGCAGGAGGGCAGATCTGATATGTTTAAAGCGTGTTTTCAAATTTCGGTAATATAATCATCCTTTGGCAATAATATTACACAAAATACAAATATCGGATTAAATATAACGATGAAATACAGGTTAAAAGGTTAATTATGCAGGTATATGATCATGAATGCATTTGATCTTCCTGCTGCTGTTATTCGGGGCTATTAAGTTCAACTTCATCGCAAAAAATATCAGGCTGTGATTTTGCTGTATATATTTGATTCAGTATTAATCAAAACCAAAATATTATGAATGCTCTGATAGATAAATTAAATGACGGCGGACCGTTTTTCACCTACCCGATGGTAGTAATGTTTATTATAATTATAGCGCTTTTTGTCTGGGGTCTTCTTCAGAAAGGGCTCAAACAGAAAACCGTTTCACTCCTGATTTCTTTTGGATGGTTTACACTGGCCTGGGCTTTCCTCGGGCATACTATTGGCCTTATCACTGCCTTTGACAGTATCGAAGCCCACGGGCAGGTGGCTCCGGAATATCTGGCCGGGGGACTTAAGATAGCCCTCCTGAACCTGCTAATGGGAGCAGTTCTTTTTCTGGTTGCCAGGTTAAGTGTGATTATTCTTATATGGATACAGAAGAAGGAACACGTATGATGATTATCGAATAACGAACCAGGGATACCTCACATGCTCTATAAATGTGAGGTATTCCAATATAGTGCAGTCATTGTACTGAATATTGATTACTAAATACTTAAAATCAGCAGGAATTCAGGATGTGTGGATCCTAAGGTTATTGTGGGCTACTTTTTATAATACATGAATATTTACATTATAAGGGCATGCTCTTTCGCATGGAGCGTCACAGTTAAGGCAATGTTGAGCATTTTCGGTATTAAGTGATGGATATTCATCCATGGCGGCATCTCTTTTCCTTCTTTGAGGTAGTTATCGATTGTTTTCCTGGTAGTTAAATAAGCCCCGCCGAAGGGGTTGGTTCTAATTTGGACGGGTTATTGATTAATTATCTTTTGCGTTATGGTAAAAGTGTCATTGGTAACAAGATACAAGTTTCCCTGAAAATATCCTTCAGGGATTTCTCAGGGACAAAATATTTATATAACTATTGCCTCATGGCAGGAGGATGGGCTAGATGTAAAGGTATCTTTTTATCTTTCGTGTGGGTGTTTTTTCAAAAGGCACGGGTTGCAGTACGAACTGGTGTATACGGGAGAACCGGTTCAGTTTCTGGTTAACCTGCTGTTTAAGTTCGTTAATTATTTCCTGCATCTTTTCTTCCACAATGCGTGTCATCTCTTCCTTCATATGCCTGTATTTCTCTTCGATTTCTGCCCTGTTGATATGAACCATTGCAACCAGTTTACCACCCTGTTCAATAACAAGCGATTCGACCACATGCTTAAAGGTGTTGATCACCGACTCTATTTCTTCGGGATAGATATTTTCACCGCTGGATCCAACTATGACTGTTTTAAGTCTTCCTTTGATAAAGAGGTAGCCGTCTTTATCGAAGATCCCCAGATCGCCTGTCCTGAGCCAGCCGTCTTCCGTGAGCACTTCCTTTGTTTTTTCAGGGTTCTTATAGTATCCCTTCATTATATTGGGACCACGGGCCCATATTTCTCCTTCGCCCGTAGACGGGTCGGGATCATTGAGTATCAATTCTACGTCCTCAACGGCAGCGCCGGTCGATTCCACCTTGTTGGCCGGATGTACCATGCCTGCAAGCAGGGGTGATGATTCAGTGAGCCCGTAACCTATTGCATATGGGAATTTCGCCTCAAAGAGGAAACGCTCAACTTCAGGATTGACTTTTGCCCCGCCAATACCAAAGAAAGTAATTTCTCCGCCAAAGGTTTCCATAAGCTTATTACCTGCTACACGGTTCAGTATTATTCTGAAAGGACGAATTTTATAGATCGTCCTCAGTAAGATATTACCTGTAAAAGAAGGCTTAATCTTATTGAAATATATCTTTTCTATGATCAGGGGCACAGAGAGCATTATTGTTGGCCTGACAGTCTTCAGAGCCGGCAGCAGAACTGGTGCTGTAGGTGGTTTGCGCAGATAATATATTGATGAACCGCTTATGAAGGGAATGACCATCCCGATAGTATTTTCAAGGGTGTGTGCAAGGGGAAGGACGGAAAGAAACCTGTCGGTAGCATCAATATGTTTAAGCTTTTTCCCCATCAGGGCGTTGGAAATAATATTCCCGTGGCTTAGCATAACACCCTTGGAATTGCCTGTTGTTCCTGAAGTATAAATTATTGCTGCCAGGTCATCGGCATTAATCTTATGCTCAAGAGCCGGTTTATCCCCACCTGTAAATAAGATCTGGCCTCCAGTGTTTCTAAGAAATGAATAATCATTAAGGCTTAAAACAAATTGCAGGTTCCGGGGATAATTTTTGATTGAAGCGTCCGTTTTATCATCCACAATAATAGCTTTTGCCCCTGAATGTTCCAGAATGCTATAGACTTCCTCAGTGGAGAAATCATGCAGTATTGGAACCACCGTTGCACCCATGTATACGACAGCCAGGTAACTGATAACCCAGTCAGGCGAATTAGGGCCTATAAGGGCCACTTTGTCGTTCTTTGTAATACCCAGCTTTTCGAGGAAGGCAACCAGCGCTTCCACCCTGTTTAATACTTCCCTATACGTATAACCTTCTTCTCCAACGAATGATAAGGCATTCTTATCCGAATACCTCGAAGCTGATTCCAGTATTATCGACCGGAATGTGCTGTTTGTTTGTGTTTCCATATTTCCCTATTAAATCCTTAACCTAATACCATGCAATATCTGTGTCTTTATCCTTTGCCAAAAAGAAATGCAAAGGTAAGCATTTTTGGTGTAATTATATGTATTATACTATTTTAATGCCTTAATTCCTTACTGCAGCGACAGTGATTTATCTTTACAGCCCTTGTAGAGATCATTTTTAACCCATTCTATATTACTGTCATAATCGATTAGTTTCTCATACAGGGCGCATGCACGGGAATTATAACCCAATTGCTCATATGCATTTGCCAGCACAACCACTGTATTTACGTATATCCAATTTTTCGCCAGATTTTCGGCATCCGTTTCGATGAGGCGGACAGCTTTAATATAATATTCAATTGCTTCCTCAGTGTCGCCTCCTACAATTTTCGGTGAAAAATTAAGCTGGTTTGCTTTTTCAAGAAGTGTTCTTACGGTGTTGGGATCTTTTTCCACGGCACCATCGATTTTTTGTTTTGCCTTCGGACCAAGGACCATAGCTTTCAATTTATGGATGCCCATCTCATAACCGAGAAAGGCCCCTTCCAGGGCCATCAGCTCAGCGCTGCCGGGATTATTATCTTTCAGTGTTTCCAGGTTTTCCCTCGCCCTTGCAAGATGATATGAAGCTTCTTTTTTCATATCTTCCTTGAGACAGTAGCCGATAAAGCCGTACTGTGAAAGTAACAATTCATGCAGCAATTCATCACTTCCGGATCTTTCATATTCTTTTTCCATTTCTTCAATAGCAGCTCTCCATCCATTCATTTCCCCCCTGGCATAGGAATCATATATACTTGACCTGTAAGTGTATATATCCTGTGCCTCAATAATCAGTGAGAAAAAGACCAGTATTGCAAGTAAAAGAGCCCGGTATTTTTTACTATTGATATTCATATTTTTACCTGTCTTCCTTTCCATGTGTATGACCCTGCGAATTTAATTTTTACTGCTTTATAAACAATGAAATAAAGTGAAAGTTGCTGTAGTGGGGCTAGTATTATGTTATAAAGAATATTCTGTTTGCTTGTCAATGATATCAGAATCCTTATAGATATTCCTGCCAGCAGGTAAATTAGGGTAAATGTTAGCGAATAAAAGGGAAGGATGATTATAACAGGCCCGGTAAGTAAGAGGAAGATAAGGGTCCACACCAGGCTGTTGCCAAAAAAATGCAATACGTTCTTGCTGAAGCCGTGTACCGCCTCGTCAAAATTGTGGTACATCCTGCATGATATTCTGTCGTCACCGGTGATAACAGCCGTCTTGTACCTGTTGCGAAGCGACTTTCTCCTGTTTTTGTCAGGGCGCAGTTTTTTAATTTCTCTCATCATTTCAATATCCTCAACGATGGATGCCCTGGCTTTTTGATGTGGACCTAGCTTACGGTAGATGGTGGCATTAAAAAGCATGAACTGACCATTAGCTGCAGTGAGGGAAGGCCTTTTACTCAGGCGTACCATTACCAGTGGCAGGAGGCTCAGCAGTATCCAGTTCATATTGGGAACGCTAATACGTTCACCGAAGGAGTGCATTATTTGTTTAGGAAAGATTGAGACCAGGGCAAGGGAATAATGGTCAAGGTAGCTTACCATGACAGGTATGATATTGTTTTTGATGCTTATGTCAGCATCAAGGAAAAGAAAATATTTTCCGTTGGCCTTTTGAGAAAGCAGGTGGCAGGCATGATTCTTACCTGACCATCCCTCTGGCAAATCGTTATTTTTCAGCAGTTTTATTCTGCTGTCACTTTCCATCTTCAGGTTTACGACAGCCACGGTTTTATCATCCGAATTATCATCCAGGACTATTATTTCCAGGTTTTTGTAATCCTGGCCGCGTAGCTGATCGAGCAGGCCCCCTATATTATTTTCCTCATTTCTTGCAGGTATAAGCACAGAAACAAGGTCTTCTTGCCCCTTTTCTTTTCCTTTTATGCTGAGGCGGGACAGAAAATTTACCAGGGCAACAAGGAGACGGAGTCCTGCAAAAACAAGTGCCAGCATGCTTATTATTCTTATCATTGACGTTTCTCGTTTTGCAGGAGGATACAGTTACGGTAAAATTCATTATATTCTTTCTCCAGGGCAGAAGTGCTGCGGCCGTGGTTACCGGCAACATGGAAATATATACTTGCCGCCGGTTTCCTGTTGGAAAAATAATCTATGAGGCAGGCATAAAACCGTATTTCGGCTTCATTGTCACTTAATATTCTGTCCAGTCCTTTCATGAAGCTGAAGGAGCTTATATAGCTTGATTGTATTTCGCCTGTAGGATAAATGAGGAGCATATTGCCCCTCCCGGCAAGTATTTTCGAACTATAATCGAGTGATTCAAAGATATCCCTGCTTCCAGGCTTAATGGAAAAGGCCCCTGATTTATTCAGGAACATTCGCCCTTTGAGTTGTTCCTCCAGCATCATCACATGGAATTTCTTTTTCAGCACTTTGTTATTGTAGTAATTCATGAAAAAACCATCGTACCAGCTGAAATGGTTGCCTATTATTAGCACTGCTTTCGCCGAGGGACCGGGGTCGTCGACAAAGGTGACTGACCTGAAGCTCTTCCTCATCAGGTATTTTGAATAAAACCTGAAGAAGGAAGTATGAAAGCATGTATGACGGGCAGGTATCACAGGCTCATTAATTTCCAGGTTAAGATCAGTGCAAGAAAGAAAGCTGTCTGGTAAACAAACAGGTGTATTCCCAGTTTATTATTTTTTTCAGGGGGATTAGTAAACATGATCCTGACAAAAATGAATGAGAGGATGAACCAGGCTATATAGTTTGACAATGGGACCTTGCCCCCATTCCATATCCACATGCCGGTATGTATAGCAAAAGGCTCAAGGATAAGATCATAGCCGGTCATCAGTAATGCCCCGGCCAGGGCTTGCAGGTTTTTGGGAGCAGGGATGTAAGAGCTGATTATGAAAGTGCAATAAACAAGGAAGAGCCAGTTAAGGCCCAGGATTAAGGGCACACCTGCCACCAGGGGGAAAAGAAGATCAGTGTAATAGTAATGACCGAAGGGGAATCCTGTTCTGGTACCTATGAGTTCAACCAGCCATCCTCCTGCCGTTATTAACAGGGCAGCAACAATAAATTTCCGGCTCCAGTTTTTGTGATACAATAAAAGGAGTGTAACAGACAGCAGGATTGACAGAGGAATTAGATGCCGGAAGATGTCATAAGTATAGCCAAGGGCAAAGCCGGCGAATCCTATTACATACCATGACATAAGGAATGACCTTATTTTATCCTGTTCAGGTATTCTGACTTTTACCTTCATCTCATTATTTATTAATGGTAATAAAGTGGTTCATTACCTCTTTTTCCACGATGGCTGCCGAAGCCAGGCAGAGGGGTATGCCTCCCCCGGGATGGACGCTGCCGCCGGTAAGGTAGAGTCCTTTTATCATACGACTGAAATTGGGATGACGATTAAAAGCAGCCATGGCAGAGTTTGAGCTGTTGCCATAAAGGGCACCTGCTGTTGACAGGGTGTTTTTTTCCAGTTCGGGAGGTGAAATGATAAATTCATGTTCGATCTTAGGGGCGATTGAAATGCCAAGCTTTTCTTCCAGCTTTCTGATGATATTCTGTTTTGTGAGTTCTATCAGTTTATCCCAGTCCTGCCCCTTATCATAGGGAGCATTAACCATTACAAACCAGTTGCTCTTGCCTTGAGGGGCATCCTGTTTTACCAGCTTTGAGCTTATAAAGACGTATACAGTGGGATCGTCATGCATGGTCATCTTACGGAAGAGACAGTTGAATTCTTCCCTGTAGTCAGAGGCAAAAAAGATATTATGTAATTCCAGGTCAGGATTATCAATATCCATAGCCCAATAATAAATTACTGCTGAGGAGGAAAGATTCTTTTTCCTTGTACCCCGGGGTGCTTTGATGCCTGGCAAAAGGTATTTATAGAGATGAAATACATCACAATCGCTTATAACAATATCCGATAGGTATTCACTGTCGCCTGCAACAAGGCCCCTGACCTTATTCCCTTCCAGCATTATCCTGCTGACATAGGTATTAAAAATAAACTTTACACCAAGGTGCCTGGCATACTCATAGAGGGCAAGTATTATGCTGAACATACCGTTCTCAGGGAACCAGGCTCCCTTATTATGTTCGAGGTGTGCAATGACATTTAGAGTTGCCGGTGCTTTATATGGTGAAGATCCGTTATAAGTGGCGTACCTGTCGAAGAGCTGCACTACTTTGTCATGTCTGAACATGCGGCTGTTATAAGCATGCATGCTTGAGAAGGGATTAAGCCTATGCAGGTTAAAGAGTACTTTAAGGTTCCGGGACTGAAAAAGCTCTTTACGTCTGTGAAAATTTCCGAAAATAAAAACAGGGGCCGTCAGGTCATATAATTCATGCACCTTTTCCAGGTAGCTGTCAATATTTTCCTCTTTTTCGCCCGTAAGATCTGAAAATGTCGTTCTGAATTCAGCCGGGTCGGCTGGTGTATTCATTATGGTCCCGTCAGGGAAAAAATACTTGCAGATATTTTCCAGTTTAATCGGCTTGAAGAGTGATTTAATATTTTCAGGAGCATCCACCAGTAGTTCATCCACCAGCTCGGGCAGGGTGAGGAGGGATGGTCCCGTATCGAAGCGGTAATTCCCTTTTCCTATTGAGTTCATCTTTCCACCCGGTCCCGCATTTTTTTCAAATACTGTTACAGTGTGACCCTGCCGGGCCAGCCTGATTGCTATGGCCAGTCCTCCCAAACCAGAACCGATTACATTTGTTATTATATTGTTGGGTAGCATTAAACAAGGTTCATTAAGAGTAATTTATATTATATTTAGAGATCGAATATAAGAAAAAACAACTAGATGGAGACGAGGAATGTACTGGTTGTGGGATCGGGTATAGCCGGATTGGCAACTGCACTAAGGCTGGCCAGGAGAGGTTATACGGTTGAGATAGTTGAGAAGAACGGCATGGCCGGCGGCAGGATGAATCTTATAGAACAGGACGGGTTTAAATTTGATACAGGCCCCACCTTTTTCAGTATGAGCTACGAATTCGGGGAGCTGGCAGCTGATATTGGGAAAGACCTTCCCTTTGAGCTGATGGAGCTCGAACCGCTGTATACGGTATGGTATGATGAGCCTGGTAAGAGATATACCATTTATAAGGACCTTGATAAGCTTGCTGCAGAGTTTGAGAAGGCTGAGCCAGGATTCAGGCAGAAGATGGAAGCCTACATCAAAAACACCGGGAAACTGTATAATGACACGGAGAGTATCATAATAAAGAATAATTTTGATTCACTGGCGGACTATGCAGCAAAACTTGTTAAAGTACCAATGGGTCATCTCCCAAAATTATTCAGGACTTTCTGGAAGGAAGTCTCAAGGTATTTCGAGTCAGATGATGTGAGGGAAATAATTTCTCTGGTGTCTTTTTTCCTGGGGGGCACACCCTTTGATACCCCTTCTGTTTTTACGATGCTTTCTTATACTGAATTTGTTCATGATGGCTACTATAATGTAAAGGGGGGTATGTACAGTATTGTGGAGGGATTTGTAAAAATGCTCGAAGACAATGGCGTAAAAATACATTATAACAAAGAGATTGTTGATATTAAATCAGATGGATCGGGACTGCAAGCTCTTGTTGACCGCGACAACAAAGAATGGAAGTCGGATATATATATAATAAATTCAGACGCAGCCCTCTTCCGTGGCAGGGTACTAAAGCGCAACAAATATTCTGAGAGGCGGCTCGACAAAATGAGATGGACAATGGCTCCTTTCACTATTTATCTCGGGGTAAACAGTAAATTACCAGAGCTGAAGATGCATAACTATTTCCTACGGGGTAATTTCAGGGAGTATGCCTCAAATATTTACAGCAGTCAGGCCTCCCTTGAGCAGGCTTATTACTATGTTAACGTAGTTTCGCGACTCAACGAAGAAGCTGCCCCTGAGGGAATGGAAAGCTTATTCGTACTCTGCCCTGTGCCTGACCTGAGGTATAAGTCTGACTGGTCAGATAAGGAAAAAATAGCGGATTCTATCATTAAAGACCTCTCACGCCGGACTGGTTATGACCTGGAAGCCAGCATAATAAGCAAAAGCATACTGACACCGGTCGACTGGCGTGACAATTTTAACCTGCACCGCGGCAGCGGACTTGGTCTGGGACATAATATGATGCAGATGGGCTATCTCAGGCCTTCCAATAAGGACGAGAAATTTGAGAACCTGTTTTATACTGGCTCATCAACACTGCCGGGGACGGGAATACCTATGGCCATCATCAGTTCAAAACTGGTAACCGAAAGAATCGAGAAAAAATATGGATTTGTACTTACGGACCTGCATTAAAACCAGTAAGGTTTTTACAAACAAATACAGCACCTCCTTCTCCAGGGGGATAAGAATGCTTCACAGAAGATACCGCTATCCTGTATATGCAGTTTACGGTTTCGTGCGTATAGCTGATGAGATAGTTGATACTTTCCATGATCAGGATAAGGAAACGTTGCTGAAGAGATATATGCTTGAAACCTATGATTCAATTGAAAGAGGGCTCAGCACAAATCCTGTTTTGCATTCATTCCAGTGGGCAGTAAATGAATATGGAATCGGGAAAGACCTTATACAGTCTTTTTTTGACAGCATGCATATGGACCTGCAAGCAGCAAGGCATAATAATAATACCTACGAGAAGTATATATTCGGATCGGCAGAAGTGATAGGGCTGATGTGCCTGCAAATATTTTACAGGGATGAAGCCGAGAAATTTGACAAATTAAAACCTTATGCACAAAAGCTTGGGGAAGCATTCCAGAAAGTAAATTTCCTCAGGGATATAAATGCGGATCTGAAGGAAAGGGAAAGAGTATATTTTCCTGAGCTTAAACCGGAGAATTTTACTCAAGAGATAAAAAAACAAATCGAGAGAGACATTAAACAGTCTTTTATTGACTCAATGGAAGGTATCAGGTCACTGAAGAAAGAAGTGCGCTTCGGGGTTTACCTGGCATACAGATATTACTTTACCCTTTTCAGGATTATTAGCAGAACCGATGTTGAGACTTTGTTGTCAGAGAGGATCAGTGTATCCAACATAAAAAAGTTGTGGCTGCTGGCATCTTCCTATATCAGGACTAAATTAAACCTCATCTGATTTCACAAGCATTAAGAAATCTTGGCATTATTGGTTACTTTTGTATAACATTTATTTAATCGGACCATGAGTAAAATAAGGGTTACAAAAGAATTTACCTTTGAAACGGCACATGCATTATGGAAATATGACGGACCATGCAGGAATGTGCACGGGCATTCATATAAGCTTTTTGTTACATTAATCGGGGAGCCCCTTAATGATACTGAAAATCCGAAAAATGGAATGGTTATGGATTTTGGGGACCTGAAAGAAACAGTCAACAGGGAAATTGTGAGAATTTTTGATCATGCTGTTGTGATAAGCAACAGGCTGGGAAGTGAAAAACTTGATGCTATAAACAAAATGTTTGGTAATGTACTGGTCGTTGATTACCAGCCAACCTGTGAAAACCTGATTGCCGATATGGCCGACAGGATCAAAATTCATCTCCCCGTGAACACCAGTCTGCACAGTCTAAGACTTTACGAGACTGCCACATCCTATGCGGAATGGTTTGCAGACGATAATAAATAAGAACTATGTCAAGAAATAACGAAAGGAAACTTTTCCTGCTGGATGCTTATGCACTTATCTTCAGGTCTTATTATGCCTTTATACGCAACCCGAGGATAAATTCAAAAGGAATGAATACCTCTGCTATCTTCGGTTTTTTGCTTACGCTGGATGAGATTCTGCAGAACCAGGACCCATCACATATTGCTGTAATTTTTGATCCCCCCGGTCCCAACTTCAGGCATGAGATGTACGAGGCTTACAAGGCGAACAGGGATGCTACACCTGAAGATATTAAAAAGGCCGTTCCTTATATCAAGGATATTCTTGAAGCATATGGTATTCCCGTGTATGAAGCCGAGGGTTATGAAGCGGATGATCTTATTGGCACCATGTCAATACAGGCTGCTGATAAAGGCTTCACTACATATATGATGACCCCGGACAAGGATTTTAAACAGCTGGTGAAGGATAATGTTAAGATGTATAAACCCGCTGCCAGGGGAGGCGCTGCAGTAATAATGGGACCGGATGAAGTTAATGAAGAATATAATATTAGTGATCCCAAACAGGTAATTGATATTCTGGCACTCATGGGCGACAGTGCAGATAACATACCGGGAGCCCCGGGCATTGGGCCCAAAACAGCCAAAAAGCTTATATCTGAGTTTGGAAGCGTTGAGAATCTTATAAGAAATAGTGATAAGCTACAGGGAAAACAAAAAGAAATTATTGAGAATAACAGTGAAGAAATACTGTTTTCAAAAAAGCTTGTTACGATTGAGACAAATGTGCCGTTTGAGATGAGAGAAGAAGAAATGGCCAGGAAGGAAATGAATAAGAGCAGGCTAAGGGAACTGTTTTCGGAACTTGAGTTCAGAAGCATGGCAGAGAAACTGACAGATAACAGTGAAAAACAAGGCGCAGGATCAGAAATGACGATGAATAATAAAGGGTCACTCCAGGGCTCACTTTTCGAGGATGGAGCAGCAGAAGGGAGTGGGTTAAGTGATCTGGAAACAATTAATGACAGGAAACTTGATTATTCCAGAGTGGAAAAGAAGGAGGAGATGATTGAGCTGTCAGATAAATTACAGGAACTGGATGAATTTTGCTTCGATACGGAAACAAGTTCGTTAAACCCTCTTGAATCAGAGCTTATAGCCATATCCTTCTCATGGGAAAAGAATAAGGGATTTATGGTTTATTTCGAAAATGATAAAATAGCCAGGGAGAATGTCGAAATATTCAGACAGGCATTTGAAAATGAAAAGAATATGAAAATTGGACAGAATCTGAAGTTCGACATCCAGGTTCTGTCATCTTACGGCATACAGGTCAAAGGGCGACTTTTCGACACCATGATTGCACATTACCTCCTTGAACCGGATATGAGACATAATATGGACTACCTTGCCGAGACCTACCTCAAATATAAACCCGTAGCCATTGAATCGTTAATAGGTGATAAGGGAAAGAATCAGAGAAGTATGCGTTCGGTAGCTGTAGATAAATTAACGCAATATGCTGTAGAAGATGCTGATATAACATATCAGTTAAAGCATTTGTTTTTTGACCGTTTGGAGAAGGAGGGTTTAAGTAAACTGGCAGGAGAGATCGAGATGCCCCTGATACCTGTACTTGCTGATATGGAAAGAAAGGGTGTAATACTGGATAAGAATTCACTAAAGGAGTATTCAAAGGTCCTGAAAGAAAAGATTATTCATCTGGAGAAAGAAATATATGACCTTGCCGGTAGTGAGTTTAATATAGCCTCACCCAGGCAGCTGGGTGATATCCTCTTTTTAAGACTCAAGCTCGATGATAAAGCCAAGAAAACTAAAACGAAGCAATTTGTCACAAATGAGGAAACGTTACAACGTTTAAGTGACAGGCACCCCATTATTAACAAGGTGCTGGATTACCGTGGTCTGAAAAAACTACTTTCGACCTATGTTGAAGCCTTACCGGCTTTAATAAGCAAGCGCACAGGAAGAATTCATACCTCATATAACCAGGCTATTGCAGCCACGGGCCGGTTAAGCTCAAATAATCCTAACCTGCAGAACATACCGATAAGGGATGAGAGTGGCAGGGAGATAAGGAAGGCTTTTATACCAGGCGATGGTAATATATTCCTGTCGGCAGACTATTCACAGATTGAACTGAGGCTTATGGCTCATTTAAGCGGTGATAAGGGCATGAAGGATGATTTCATTGGTGGCCAGGATATACATTCAGCCACAGCCTCAAAGATCTTCAGTGTTAAAGTTGAAGATGTGACCAGGGAAATGAGAGCCAGGGCAAAAACGGCTAATTTTGGCATTATATACGGTATTTCTGCTTTTGGTCTGTCGCAAAGACTTAATATAAGCAGGTCAGAAGCCAAGCACCTGATAGATGGTTACTTTGAATCATACCCGGGAGTAAAAAAATACATGGACAAAAGTATCGGTAAAGGAAGATCTGACGGATATGTAACCACCATGTTTGGACGCAAGAGATATCTCCGGGATATACAATCACGTAATTCACTGCTAAGGAGCAATGCCGAGAGGAATGCCATAAATGCTCCCATACAGGGATCGGCAGCTGATATCATTAAAATAGCGATGATCAAAATATACAACAGGCTTAAAGAATCTGATCTAAGGGCTTCAATGATCCTGCAGGTACATGATGAATTGATATTTGAAGTGGCTGAGGCAGATAAAAATAAACTAAAGGAAATTGTAGTGAAAGAAATGGAGCAGGCATGTAAACTTGATGTTCCATTGATTGTTGAATACGGTTTCGGAAAAAACTGGCTGGAAGCACATTAGAAAATAAGAAAAATGAAAATTAAAGTATTATTATTTGGCATACTGGCAGAGAAAGCAGATGAGGATGAGTTGATCCTTGAAAATATAAGCAGCCTGAAAGATCTTAAGGAATACCTTTTTGGCCGATATCCTTCTTTTGAGGAATACAAGTTCCGTATTTCGGTGAATCAGACTTTAATTGAGGGGGATAAAAAGCTGAAAGAGGGTGATGAGGTAGCCCTATTACCTCCTTTTGCAGGAGGGTGATATAAATTATGAATTATGAGTTGGGTTCAGAGACATTGCAGTCAAGGTCTTTATGATTCCTTCCACCTGTGTGTGTCATCATCGAAAATCTCCTTTTTCCAGACGGGAAAATTTTCCTTTATCATTTCAACAGCATGCCTGCACGCTGTTGTAGCATGGTCGCGGTGACCGGCTGTCACCATAACAAACAGTGACAACTCACCTGCTTTTACAATACCTGTGGAATGCAAAATAAGTACATCTTTAACGTCGCTGTAAGTGGCCATTATAGTATCCTTTATCCTGCAGCTTTCCTTTTCAACCAAAGCTTCGTAGGCTGTATACTCGATAGCTTTAACCATATTCTCATTAATCATGTCGTTACGCACCTGCCCGAGAAAAACAGAATGAGCACCGGCTGACTTGTCACCGGATAATTTATCAAGATATTCAGTTATAAGGGCAGCTTTTAAAGGTCCCTCCACCAGAATCGTATTTTCCATCCCTGATAATTATTTTACAGACAACATTCCTGCTGTACCATTGAGTGTTGAGGCATACAGGTTTTCATTATTGATTATCTCAAGAGCTTTTCTGATTTGCATATCCGAATTCAGAGTATGTTCAATTACCCCCTCCGCATAGTAGTACCTTTCGATTATTTCATCTTCCAGCAGACGTGTCACCTCATCCCTGAACAGTACCAGGTCGTTTCCAAGGTTATGATCCAGGCTTTTCTCCAGTTCGTTAAAAAGCTCTTCATTATTATCATAATACTTATCGCTTTTTGCTGCCCTGGTAAGCCTCTCCAGGGCTCCTTCGGTCGCTGATGTATAGGTAAAATTCCTTTTCTCAAGAAAATCCGCGAAAGCTCTGAAAGTATCATCACTTAACTGATATTTGCCCGGCTCCTCTATTTCAGGATTATCCCAGTAAAAATCTGTTGCAAAATCAAAGATAAAAGATCTGATATATAGTTCAGTTGAGAACTGGCTCATTTTATCAGGTTCTGCCTCATAATCAGGGGCTATACCTCCACCATCCTTTACTATGCGTCCGTTACGGGTTTTGAATTCAGATATCAGGGAATCGGGTATATGTCCCACGCTTCCATCTGCATTACGGTTTGAAAAATCCAGGGCCTGGATACATCTGCCAGAAGGTATATAGTATTTGGCAGTAGTCACTTTCAATGTTGCATTGTAGCTCAGGGGACGGCTTATCTGAACCAGTCCTTTGCCATATGATCTCTGCCCAACAACGACACCCCTGTCGAGGTCCTGTATGGCTCCGGCAAGTATTTCGGCTGCAGAGGCCGTATTGCTGTTAATCATAACAACAAGAGGAACATCCTCATCTATTGCTTGTCTGGTAGTATTATAGGTATTATCAAACCTTTTCACCCTGCCTTTTGTGCTGACTACTTCATGTCCGGGACCTACGAACAAATTAACAATTTCAACAGCCTCATTGAGCAATCCCCCGGGATTGGATCTCAGATCAAGTATGATTTTCTTTGCATCATGTTTTTCCAGCAGTGACACCAGGGCATATTTTACATCAGCACTGCAATCCTGTGTAAAATTGGTAAATCGTATATATCCTGTTTCATCATCAATCATACCGAAATATGGTACGGGAGGTATTGTAATCCTTTTACGGGTAAGCGTTTTCTCAATTTCACTTCCCTGCCTTTCAATAAGAAGGGTTATCTCGGTATTTGCTTCTCCTTTAAGCTTTTCACTTACTTCATTAAGCGACAGGCCTTTGAGTGATTCACCGTTTATCTTTTTCAGGATATCACCTGCTTTCAGGTTTGCTACGTCGGCCGGGAATCCTTTATAGATCTCTGTGAGAACTGTATAGTCGCCGCTTCTTCCTATGAGTGAACCTATACCACCATATTTCCCGGTTGTCATAAATGCAAAGTCGTCCCTTTCTGATTCGGGATAATAAGTTGTATAGGGATCCAGATCATTGAGCATTTCATCAATGCTTTCCTTAAACAGTTCATCAGGTTTGAGCTCATCAACATAAAAAGCGTTCAGTTCCCTGATAAGAGAGTAAAAGATATCCAGGTTTTTCTGCAGTTTAAAATCCTTTGATTCATTTTTTGAAATATAAGCTGTAGTAAATACTGATATAAAAAGTACAGCGAATATAATCAGCAGTGTAATGTTTCTGTTTTTATTCATAAATCACTAATGTTTCTGTTAATAAAGACTTTCATCCCTGTTTTGTGTTGCAAAATAGTTGCCAGAAATATCAACTTGAATAATTATTTTGTATAACTGTTTTTAAATGTGCGGAAAAACTTTCCACTAGTTTTCTCATCTGTCTATCAAGCTCATTGTATTCGGGTATTTTTTTACCGGAATATATAATCATTATGTAAAGCTGCAGGTTCATTTGTTTGAGGTGCAGGTAGAGATGCTGTTTATTCAAACGCCATACTTCACGTATAAGTCTTTTTATCCTGTTACGGCTGACCGCCTCGGGGAAGGATTTTTTTCCAACGCTTATGGCAGTAAGTACCGGGAAAGGTAATTTATCATCGCATCTCAGCCATTGTACCCTGAAAGGTTCCGAATAAAACGAGTTTCCATTCTCAAACAGATGGGAAATTACTTTGCGGCTGCAGAGCTTCTCTTTTTTCTTGAAGGTGAATTTACTATTATCCATGACAAAGATCCTGATACGTCTTTACCGGGGAATTCACCCGTGAAATATTACCTGCAGGGGATTTCCTCTAATTTATTTTTTTTTCTGTTCTTTTATGAACTGGTCCAGAGCCATCGTCATGGATGGGGCCTCCGGATTAGGGGCATGTATGTCAAGCCTCAGTCCCAGTTGATCAAGAGCATCTGCTGTTGTGGGTCCAAAGGCTGCAATCTTTGTGTCGTTCTGTTTGAAATCCGGAAAATTTTCAAGCAAAGATTTAGGGCCTGAGGGGCTATAGAAAACAAGTATATCATAATAAACATCCGCAAGGTCGGAAAGGTCTGAACTTATAGTTTTGTAAAGATTACCTATGGTATATTTGATTTTATGCTTGTCGAGCAGTTCCGGAATCTCAGTCTTATGTGGTACTGAAAGCGGCACGAAATATTTTTCGTCCTTATGCTTTGATACAATAGTACAGAGATCGGGGAACTTGGAATTACCATAGAATATCTTTCTTTTCCTGTACACAATATATTTCTGCAGGTAAAATGCAACATTTTCAGTTATACAAAAATATTTCATAGTGTCAGGTACGCTTATGCGCAGTTCGTCACACACTCTGAAGAAGTGATCAATGGCTGTTTTACTTGTGAAAATTACAGCTGTATGGTCAAGAATATTGACTTTTTGCTGCCTGAACTCTTTTGCGGGGATACCCACCACCTGAATGAAAGGCCTGAAATCAATTTTTAGACCATGATTCCTGGCAAGTTCGTAATAAGGTGATTTTGGATTCTGGGGTTCCGGTTGCGATACCAGTATACTTTTTATCTTCAAAACACTCTGATTTTAAGTGTACAACAACTAGCCTTCTTTATTATTGTGCCTGGCTGCTCAAATATCTTATCAATATAAGAGCCGGGAAAAATTCCAGTGTGCAAAGATACAAAATCAAATAAAATAATGAAAACCTCCTAATAAGAAAAATATATACCAGGCGTATTACCCTGAAAATGAAAATAATGGAAACAAAGAAAAGAGCGAGGTAGATAATGTATTTGTCAGGAACACTTACAAGGTATGATATCAAGAAATTTAAAACCATCAAAAGTATCCCTGCAAGCTTGTAATTACGCGATAAATTAAAAATGTATTCCCTGAAAGCATCTACCGATCTTGAGAGAGATCCAACAGCGCGGCCTGCAACATAGCGGAATAAAATTACCACTGATACAAGAAACATATTGAACAGCCATAGTATAAACGGTTTGAGATTAAAGAATGTGACATCAAAATGGATTTCCAGGAAAAGAAAAAATGTGGAGATACTAATAATGCTTAAAATACCAAGTAACACCTGGGATAGCTGTATACCGGGGGTGAGTTTGCGATATACAACTTGCGCAAACTTATTACTGAAAACTATTTTAATAGTGCTGGCAAGGGAATATTCTTCTATGATCGTGACAATAAGATAAATCAGTAAAGGAAGCATTAACAGGGCAAACACCCATTCTGACCTCAGGATGTCTTCAGGGATGGGTTCCGGTATATTTTGAATTATCATTATTTTATCAGAAATATTTCACATCTCTTCCTTCAACTTCTCCAAGTAACTGATTGGCCAGACGACTGGCACCTATCCTGAATGTTTCCGGCAGCAGCCATTGCTTACCCAGTATCAACTCAACAATAGAGTAGTATCCAAGGGCATCCTTAGCGCTTGCAATACCACCTGCAGGTTTAATACCGACCATTTTACCACCGGCAAGGTTAAAACTTTTAATTGCATGACACATAACATATACAGCTTCGAGAGTGGCTGATATCTTTTCTTTACCCGTTGAAGTTTTTATAAAATCGGCACCTGCCTCCATTGCCAGTATTGAAGCATCATATATTAACTCAGGATCTGAGAGAATTCCGCTTTCAATAATTATCTTGAGGCTGGTGTTTCCTGTAATTTCCTTTACTGCTGCTAACTCATCCTTTATATAATTTATATTACCCTGCATAAATTCTCCCACGGGCATTACCATATCTATCTCATCGGCACCTGACTCAATGGCTTCCTTTGCCTCTGCCAGTTTTACCGAGGTAGTGGTTTGTGATGAGGGGAAGCCACCAGCCACGGATGCTATTTTTACAGATGGCACCTCAAGGTTTTTCTTTATAAGGTGAACAAAACGTGGATAAACACATATCGCAGCAAAGACAGGGAGATCGGGGAAAACATACTGATAGTTATTAACCTTTTCGCATATTTTTTCTATGGTAGATGAGGTATCAGTAATATTAAGGCTGGTAAAGTCGAGCAATCCAAGCATCCTTCTTGTATTGTTGGGATTCAGATCTGTTTCAAGCCGTGAGATAAGTGTCTGTATGTCTTCTCTGCTTTTACCTTGGAATGCATTATTCATGTTATTGCTTATTTAGTTCTTG
>Ga0272443_10000673_pt1 | contig 58663 bp, 51 predicted proteins | sample SSMAcet12_FD_193581 | JGI IMG/M metagenome (GOLD analysis project Ga0272443, IMG submission 193581) | Marine sediment archaeal communities from Little Sippewissett salt marsh, Falmouth, MA, United States - SSM-Acet-12 | ecosystem: Environmental > Aquatic > Marine > Wetlands > Sediment ... | reverse complement strand
CTCGCAAAGTCACTGGCTCGTTCATCCTTGCCTCCAATCTCTGCTGTTTGGCAAGGATATAGTCGAACCAATTTACGAACGCAAGCCAAAAATGCACACTTTCTCAGAAACACGTAATGCTCCCACTCCGCACAATTTTCATCTTCGGGGGTGGCCAAAAGACCCTCCTCGGCCATGCAAGTTTGGATTGCAATGCCGGTCTGTTCTGCGACAACCATCGCGAAGTTGATATCGGCTTCGGAAAAATAGGTGGTCTTCTCCGTCAGGATCCGGAGGATACCTAATATTTCGTCGTGTACCGAGATGGGCACGGCCAATATGCTGCCGATACCTTCTGCCTCAGCCTCTTTGTGATAAATGGTGTGGGGGTCTTTTCCGGCATCGAGAATAACGACAGGTTCCCCTTTCTTGAGATAATAAGTTGCAAGCTCATCATCCAGTGGACCTCTTTCAAGATAGGTTTTGCTGAGCCCATATGCCGCTCTAAGCTCTAACTTATTGATATTATCTTTAATAAGCCTGATAGTAGCTGCTTTCTGGTTCATCACTTTTGGCAAACGAGTAACAATAAAATTAAGAAGATTGTCGAGATCAGAATTTGAATTTACCATTGTACCAATTTCATAAATCGTCTTAAAGTAATTCAACTGAGTCCGCTGCTCTTTGAAAATACGGGCATTTTCTATCGCTATGCCGCATTGTTCAGCGACTAATGTGATAAATTCAATTTCGCCTTTTTGGTAGGTGCGCGGCCTTTTTGTTATCAACCTCAGGATACCGCTGACTTCACCTCTAATCGGAATAGGAACCACCAGTATTGTCTTGATACCTTCTTTTTTGGTCGCCTCTGGATACCTTATGCGAGCATCATGTTCAGCATCCTCAATGAGAATGGGATCCCCTTTCAAAGCCTTGAAAACAGGTTCTTCAGTGTCGATAGTGCCACGGTTCAAATACTCCTGACTCAAGCCGTGTGCGGCCCTCAGCTTGAGATTCCGGCGTGAGTCATCCAGGAGCCGGATGGATGCCGCGTCGATATCCAGAATCCCAGGGATCCTGGTTGTTATCAGTTCAAACACCCCATCAAGATCAAGATTTGATGTTATTGTTTTTGTTATTTCAACAAAAAGATCAAAATATGCGGTTTTTTGCTCTGCAACCATTGGCTTTATCCTCCTCCACGGCAGCTCATTGCTGGTGACTCATTAATTTTTTGAAAGGCTGACCCGAAATGTGGTCCACATCCCCTCAGTCGATTCAACCTCGACCGTGCCGCCGTGCTGTTGCGCGATTTGTTTTACGATGGCAAGGCCCAGTCCAACGCCTTCGATGCCACGGAAAATGGATTGACGTTGGAAGAGCCCGAAAATCCTGTCTGCGTCCTCTTTATGGATGACCGAGCCGTCATTGCTGATGGATATGTGGTAATGTGAATCAGATTCATCATAATCCACTCGAATTTCGCAAAGGTCCCCTCCTCCGTACTTCAGGGCATTTTCCACCAGATTTCTCATGATTCTTATGAGACCGACTCTGTCCGCCTTTATCTGCGGGAGGACCTCGGGTTCAGTCCATTTTATTTCACGGATGCTCAGCTGGCTGGAGAATTCCTCGCGAATCATACCCAGGACCTCTCCAAACTCCAGGAGTTCGATGTGCAGCTCTTGGGTTTTCGAGGCGATATAGACATTGATTTGTGAAACCAGCTCCGAAATGTGTTCCGCCGTACTGACGATTTGATTGCAATAGGCCGTTCCTCTCTCATCGAGTTTGTCATAATAAATCTTTTGGAGGCGCTTGGCCAACCCGTAGATCCCGACGGCGGGGCTCTTGAGGTCGTGGGAGACGGAATAGGCGAATTGCTTCAGCTCTTCCGCGCTTTTCTCCAACTCTTCGATCATCTCTTTTTGATCGGTGATATCGAGGATCATAGCCTGTTTGGACATGCTTCCATCCACATGGCGGATAGGCGTGTTGACAATATAATACCAGTGATTGTCCTTCGGGCTCTTCACCTCCCAACGAACCGTCTCCCCCTTGAACACACGATCGTTAACGCACCAGGGACAGACCGAGTCGAGGTCGTGGAGGGCTCTGTAGCAAAGCTCGCCTGTTGCGTCATATCCGGTGCGCTCGATGAGTCGAGGATTCAAATACTCAATCCTGTAGCTGGGTGAGCACACATAGATCAGCCCGTCAAAGGACTCCACCACCGCACGATGCCTTGCCTCGGATTCCCGCAATGCCAGTTCAGCCTGTTTTCGGTCTGAAAAATCCCGGTTGCTGCAACGACGCCCCAGCCAGGTCCCATCCCTGCCATACACCGGTTGGCAGTAGTGGCTGATCCAACGCTCTTCTCCGTCTCGAGTTATAATTCTAAAATCAATGTGCCCCACACCGCCCCTGCCGAAATCGTCCCTGAAGTGTTTTTTCACGCGTTCCCGGTCTTCCTGGTGTGCGATTTTTTCAATAACCCGGGGGTCGTCAAGGAATTCCTTGTTGCCGTAACCCGTCATCCTTTCGCATGAGGGGGAAACATAAAGATACCTTCCGTCAGGCCCGCGCCAAGTCTCCAGGTCATAGGTAAAATCAGCAAGAAGCCTGTATCGCTCTTCACTGTCTTTCAAGGCTTTCTGCATTTCGTGAAACTCAAGGGTCCTTTTTTCCAGTTCCCTCACCCTTGTTTCCAATTCATCATAAGTGGGTTTTCGCTTCATTGCATGAGCCTTATAATGAGACGCCACGTTTTGAGGTCAAAAAAGTATTTTCTGTTTCCCGGTGCTAAAGGAGCGGCGCTCGGGAATAAAAAGTTCCAGAGGTACAATATTTTATATGTTCGGCGGGTTCTCTGGCAACAAAAGATTTCGCTGTCATTCCGCAACCTAAATCATTTCGACAATGTGGATGTGCCTGCAATGAAATCCGACGACATCCCGGCCTCCGGGCCCACGCGCCGGCACCCTGAAGGACGTTGAACGGCTCCCCCATCGCATATTCCGCTTGACATCTCCTTCCAGGAGGACTCAAAATTATATCAATAGACCTATAACTGCTGCTCACCTCAATCAGGAGGACATTTTCCCGGGCAGTTTCACCTGCTGAAGCGGACCCTGCACACACCTTCTGACTGACTGGCTTTCAGCCAAACCACGGAACACTTCTCGTCATCGATTTTGTCTTGGCCATCCAAGTTCCCGGGCGTCTTTATGGAGGCATCACATAATTTCCGGCTGCCTGGACTCTCGTAACGCGCTCACATGGTGCGGTGTGTGTCATCGTCAAAGTCACGGAAGGCATGTGTTCGGCTTTTTGTATGGCTGAGAAGAGAGAAGGGCTCCAAACATTCCATTCATTTTCCTGAAGGGAGGTCATCATGAGAAAAGCGATCATGAACTACGAAGCGATCCTGAAGATCACCCAAGCGGTCGCCATGTCCAGGGATCCCGAAGAGGTCACCCTGCTCATTGTGGAAAGCGTGAAGTCCGCGCTGGAGGCGAAGGGATGCGCCCTTCTTCTCTTCAACCGCAAAACCAATGAGCTCGAGCTGGCCGCATCCCACGGCCTGAGCGAAGACTACCTGAACAAAGGCCCCCTCAGCGCGATTCGTTCCATCGCAGACTCTCTGAAAGACGGTCCCGTGGCCATTGCCGACATTTCGGACGATCCTCGAATCCAGTATCCGGAGGCCGCGGGGAAGGAGGGGATCTCCTCCATTCTTTCCGTGCCGATCATCATGCAGGGAAAGCCCTTGGGGGCTTTGAGAGTCTATTCTTCCGAACCCTGGGAGGTATCCCTGGAGGAAGTGAACCTGGTCCAGGCCATTGCCCAAATCGCCGGAATGGCCCTTGAGATGGCTCGCCTCTACAAAGGCCTCAAGGACAGCATCGAACTGCTCAAGGCGGCAAGAGATCCGAGGACTTTGAAAAGCAGGAAATGGACACCGTATGAGGGGGTGCCTGTGAGCGCCGGAAAAGTGGGCCCTATCTCCAAGGAGGCGCCCTGATTCGCCTTCGGCATTGGGTCCGCCGGGACAGAGGAGGAAGGGTACACAAGGAAAAATCTATGTGCAATAAGATCAAAAAGAGCAGGCTGGGTCCCTCTCCCGGCCTGCTCTTTTTTTGGGGCAACAGGCATGGAGCAAAAGGCTCTAAATGATGCAAGTGAATTGCGTTATCGAACCCTGTTCCAGCAAAGCGGCAATTACATTTTTGTTATGGAGGTGAACCAGGATGTTGTTCCCGTCATGGTCGAAGCTGATAATGCGGCGTTACAGGCGCATGGATCTGCAAGAGAGGAAGCGAATCACCGTCTGAATAACAGCGGCCTTTCCCTCTTCACCGTGATAATCCATGAAAAACGAAAAGGACCGAATGACAGGAGTATCTTTAAACGGCACATTTATTGAACTTGGTGCTATTTCCCTACCGGGCAGACAAACTCACATTTTCGGCAGTATTTGATTGGGACGTGTCCGCCGGCAAATTCATTGCTTTCGTCAATATCCTTTTCCATTCGTATATTGCAGAGTTTTCTGTCATAGGCGCCATCCCTTGCGGGTAACTTCAATGAACCCTTGATGGATTCAAACGCGCTCACCTTCTCACCCATGGCCTTTTCCGGGCAAACGCTTCTGCAGGAAACTTTGCAGTCTGCACAGGGATCAAACTCGACAGGTCCGGTGGGATCGATTTCCGCACCAAGGAAGAGGGCTCTCAGCCGCACCCGTGGTCCATATTCTCGGGTCACCAGCATATTGTTTTTTCCGATACACCCCAAGCCGGCCAGCACAGCGGCATCCTTGAGAAACACACCCCCTTTTTCAACATAATAGTGAAGTTTTTGGGTGTTTATTTTCAGCTTGCTTTCGATTTGTTCTTGGGTATGACTCATGATATCAATGAGAAGGCGGTTGCCAGGGGTCCCCTTGCCATCCCACCAATCGAGTTTCGGCAGATCCCGTGGGTGTGACAAACCGACCACGAGCAAGGATTTTGCGGTCTCCGGCCAGTTGAACAGTTGGTTCCCCGAAAGCGTATCATCATCTCTTACTGTTCCGACTCCTGAATAATTGTCCAATTGGGTATATATTAAATGAGAAGAAGAGGTCCTGAGTGCTTTTACATCTGCGATACCAGCAAGATTGGCACCATTTTTAATTGCTATTTCAATGATCTGTTTTCCAATTTCCACGAGTGGGGCCTCCTTGAGTTGTTACCGCCTTCACTTGACCACATATCTCAACAATGAGGTGACCAGTACAAGACTTCCTGTCTTTGTGTGGCTCAGCGGTTTGCGGTGGGCGATTGCGTAAAACAAGTAGGTTGTGTTAAGTTGTGTTGTAGGTTAAATGACATTTTCAAACGGCCATTTTGGATACATTTTCACGAGGTCGTTAGCACTTGGCCATGGAGCCAGGGAGTTCCGGGTCACAAAACATCCTATTTTTGGCCCGGACCCCTGGATCACTGGTTCAAAGACGGCCCCACGATCCAGGGGCCTTGTTTACTCTTTTTTTAGTGTTTAAATTCTAAAAGAGATCTTCGTACGAGCGCCTTCGTTATGTTTATTTTATATTCATTCTTTTGTAATATAATTGCATTTTTTATGCATATATTAGCAACCTCATTTATTATATCATCATTAATAGTTTTTCCTATAAGATATTCTTCTGCTTCCTTGATTCTTAAAGGGATAGGGGCGACAGCTCCAAGGACCAATCTAGCATCTCTCACGGTACCATTGTTCATTTCACACGTAATAGCTGCACTTACAAGAGGAAAATCTATGGATGATCTGATTCTGTATTTTTGGTAGATTTGATGTTTATTATTATTTAAGGGTAAAACAATTTCAGTAACAATTTCATCATCATCTAGTATAGTTGATTTATTTTTTCGAACCACAAAGAATTCCTCAGCCGGAATAATTCTTTTACTTGTGACTATTTTTGCCTTTATTGCAATCAATACAGGGGCAAGATCAGAGGGGTTAACGGCAATACAACCGCAATTAAAGCATCGATTTGCTTCTTCAAGCACTTCCTCAGAGTTAGGTCCGATCAAATCCTCTTTATCAATGGATCGCTCACCAAGCGCTTTTTCTCTTAACTTCAATTTTTCTCTTTTATTCATATAATCGACATTAAATTGAAGAGGATATTCAATTTTACAGGATTCTATTATGCCATTTCCACCCAGATATTGATTTATTTCATAGGCCGCTTCCCTACCGGAGCAAATGGCTTCGACAACAGTTGCTGGACCGCTGCAAACATCCCCCCCTGCAAAAACCTTTGGAATGCTTGTGGCATGAGACTTTTCAGCTGTTCTTATAAAACCCTTGAATAGATCCAAACCCCAATAGTCGTCAATAAAGCCGGTATCCGCCGATTGTCCGACGGCCAGATATACCGTGTCAGCCTCTACAAAATGCCTCTCTTCGTTGTTGAAGGCCGGGTTAAATTCATTTTGATTATTAAAGACAGAAAGGCAACGAACAAACTCCACGCCGGCAATTTTTCCTTCTTCCGTCAATTTGACTTCAGTGGGTCCCCAGCTATTTAATATTTGAATTCCTTCTTCTAAAGATTGTTTTATTTCCGAGTCAAGAGCAGGCATTTCTTCTCTATTTTCTAGGCATACCATTGTAACTTGCTTCGCTCCGGATCTCAAAGCCGATATGCTGACATCGCAGGCCACATTCCCTCCACCGATGACCACGACCTTCTTTCCCGGAGTTACCGCTTGCTTCTGCTTCGTCTTAACTAAAAAATCAAGACCTGAAGATGTTTTTTCTTCATTTAAAATCCCTATTGAAGGTTGTTTCCATGCACCTGTTGATAAAAAAATACTATCAAAATCTTTTTTCAACTTTTCAAAAGAGATGGTCTCCCCTACTTTTACATCTGTTCTAAATTGAATGCCCATACCCTTAAAGGCATTTATGATTTTATCGAGCAGTGATGACGGCAGACGATATTCAGGTATTCCATACCTGAGCATTCCGCCCGGCTCATCGTGATCATCAAAAATGGTGACGCCATATCCCGACTTCGCCAGGTAATAAGCTACAGATAATCCTGCTGGTCCTGCACCGATTACAGCTATGTTATAGCCTTTAAAATGCTCTGTAACAACATAGTATATTTCATGATTTTGTAATATAAAATCCCCTAAATGTCTCTCTATCGCCCGGATTGATATGGCTTCATCATAATCTCCCCGGTTGCATTCGCTCTCGCAAAAATGTGGGCAAACCCTGCCGGTTACAGCTGGGAGAGGATTGTTTTCCAGCAGTATCCGAGCAGCGCCGTCAAGGTCTTTCTGTCTTATTTTATTTAGATATACCGGTATGTTGATGCTTGAGGGGCAGTTGAATTTGCAGGGGGGGTCCTCCACTCTCATTGCACCGAAGATAGAATGCATTTGATTTTCACCCGTCAAGGCGTAACAATATTTACCATCTTTACGGGCACAATTAATTATATTTATTGAGTTTCTATAATACCAGCAGCGATTTTCCTGGCATATATTTCCACCTATAGTTCCCATATTTCTTATTTCAGGGGAAGCAACCGACTTCGCAGCTGAAGCCAATATCGGTAGTGTATCATTGATCTTCTTATTGCTCTCAATATCAGACAAGCGTGTTAATGATCCTATCCTCAATTCTTCATCATCAAAAGCTATATAGTCAAGATTTGAGATAGTTTTTAAATTGACTAAATAACTCGGACTGTCTTTATGTATTCTGTTTTTTAGACTCCCGAGTAAATCCGTGCCGCCAGCGATAAAAACAGTTTTTTCACCTTTTTGTTGAGCTATGCCTACAGCATTTTCGACAGTGGAAGCATTTATGTGCTTAAAGCTTTTCATCTTTCCCTCCATTCAGTTTTTTTCGCAAGTTCTTTCAATATCTTATCTGGAGTGATCGGTAGCTCATCAATGCTCACACCAATGGCGTTGTATATTGCCATAGACAGAGCCCTTGGGGTGTTTGTAAGAGTGCCTTCGCCGATGCCACACGCTCCATATTCGCCGTTGCCCTTCCAGTACTCGGCAGGGATCGCAGTAATTTTAGGGAAATCAACCGATGTGTGTATTTTGTAGTCAATAAAGTTGAAATTTAGGGGGATACCTGTGTGTTCATCGTATACTTTGTATTCAGTAAAGGCTTCGCCTAGGGCCTGCACCTGCCCCCCGATCATCTGACCCTCTGCACCCGGAGGAAACATGACCGTCCCCATGTCTGTCACAATCACAAAATTAATGATTTTGACTTCACCTGTTTCCGTATCGACTTCCACTTCGATGAAGGTCGCTTCAAAAGGTACCCCGGAGTCTTCTTTGGGAAGGTAGTGACTTACGTTGGTTACGATTGGAATAAGGTCGCCACCCTCCAAAAGCTGTTTGATGGTCAGTTTTTTTTCAGGCGATTTTTTCGAAAAGATAATGCCGTTTTCGATATCCAATTCCTCCGGTCCCACCTTTAGTCTGGGGGCGGCTCTCTCTAGAAGTTTCTTTTTTGTCTTCAACGCGCAGACATGGACGCCTTCGGGCAAGATGTGGCTGATCGCGCTGTCGGTCTGCACCTGATCTTTCATACTGCTCCGTGTGTCGATAACCGAATGCCAAGCAATGCTCTCGGGAGCGACCCCAAGGGCGTCTGCGCAGGCAAAAACCGCACAACTGTTGGAACCTGTCCCTGTTTCAACGGTCGGGGCATCCAAATTGACGGAACCATCTGGATTAACCCAGATGGTTACCTGCATGGGACCCCTGCGAATTTCCTGGGGCGCCGTATGCCACATGTTGTGGATCCCGACACCGATGCCACGTTTTTTGGTCTGATCATAAATCTCACCCTGGCCGGGTTTGTGCTTTTTCTCATACCATCCAATTTTTTGGGCACCTTCTTCCAAGGCACTCTTGATGCTGAAATTGGGGATCGGCGAATGATCACCAAAATTTCTTATAAGTATTTCAATGGGATCAATATTCAAGGTTTCCGCAAGTTTTTGGACCCCTGCCATAATAGCAAAATTTGCTTGTATATTACCTATACATCTCATGCAGCTTGAAGCAGTCTTATTAGTATATACAACTCTCGACTCAAATCTTATATTAGGGATATGATAACACATGACTTCAGCGACTTCAGTGGGGACGATCCCTAGAGCTGCGGGCGATAAATCCGCATAAGCGCCCGCATCCCCTAACTGGGACATAAACAGTGAAATTATTTCGCCATCTTTCCTTGCACCAATCTTGCATTTTTGGATAGCGGCGGTACGCCCGTGTTCGAATGTCTCTCTCCTGTTTTGCTTGAATTTAACAGGCCTTCCAGTCCTTTTTGCTAACACGGAGCACAGTAGGAAAAAAGGCTGCTCCCCTGTGTTTCCACTACCAAAAGACCCTCCGATGTATGTGGAAATACACCTGACCTTATTAATAGGCATGTTAAGCATTTCGCTTAAGAACAATCTTGTTTGGTCTGCCTCATAGGAACGAGAATAAAGAACTAATTCATCGTCTTCCCATGTAGCCATACAGGACCAGGATTCCAAATAACCATGAACCGGATCTGAATATCTTGTGTTGGTTTCGACGACAACATCCGATTCTTCAAAACCTTTGTCAACATTTCCTTTGTTCACAGGTGTATAAGGCCTATCTTCGACGTCATGCTCACCGGCAAATGTGGCGACTCTTTCACCATCTTCGGCAGTAAAGGGTCCAGCTATAGGATCCCATGGTAATATATTACCATCAGGATTGATTTCCTCATGTATTATAGGTGCATTTTCCTTCAGAGATTCTTCAATTAACATACTATGGGGAAGTATTTCCCATTCAATATCTAGTAACTCCAAAGCTTCTTCCGCAATTTCCTCGCTGTCCGCGGCAATCATAATCCCAGCATAGTCCCCCACGCAGCGCACCTTGTTGTCCAGGATTTTTCTGTCCCTGAAGAGAGGGAACCACTGAAGCTTGAAGTTTGCATTGCTTGCCCCGTCTGTCCAGGAACCGTTGATTCGCGGAAAGTCGGCAACTTCCGGGTCCTTGTAACTAATGACAGCCCTGACGCCTGGTAATTGCTCCGCCCTGGTCGAGTCAAAATCCTTGATCATCGCGTGAGCATAAGGGCTTCGCAAGAATCTGGCATAAAGCAGCCCTGGAAAATTTCTTTTCAAGGTAATATCTTCTATATATTTTGTTCGTCCTAAAGCTTTGTTTAATGATTCTATTTTAGGCCGATAAGTTCCAATATGTTTTCTTTCGACACGAGGTTTAAAATTATTCATAAATTCTCACCTCCTCTGCATTTTTCGGCAGCATGCTGAATAGCCTTTTCGATAGCTGAATAGCACCCACATCGGCAGATATGTCCGGATATTGATTCCTTGATTTCATTTGTGGTTGGCTCTGGATTGTTTTTTAATAAAACTTTTGCGTTCATCACAAAACCAGGTGTACAATACCCGCATTGCATGGCTGTTCCATAACCCGGTTCAGATTGATCTGCAAATGCCTGAACTAATGGATCATCTAATTTGAGGCTTTCAACCGTCAATATTTCGTGACCATCTGCTTCAATTGCCAGCGACATACAAGAAAACACCGCTCTTCCATCCATGATGACCGTACAAGCACCGCAGGCTCCTTCGTCACACGCCACCTTCAAACCCGTCAGCCCCAAGTGCTCACGCAAAAAATGGGCGAGCGTTTCAGATTCGTCCAGGTCAACTCCGACAACGAATTCACAAGATTCGCCATTGACAGTCATCCTTACTGTTTTACTCTGTTTTTCATTAATGCTCGTATTTTCAATACCCATAACGCCCCCTTTCATAAAGTATCGTATTTTTTCTGTTTATAAAGGCAGATACGAAGGGGGATCACCCCCCCAGATAGGATTTTCTAACCTCTTGACTGTCCATCAGGTCCCTGGAATCACCCTCCACAACGACTTTCCCTGTCTCGAGGACATAGGCCCGGCTGGCGATTTCCAAAGCCATGCGTGCGTTTTGCTCCACGAGAAGAATGGTGACTCCTTCCTCATTGATGGCACGGATTATCTCAAAAATCGTTTTCACCATAAGGGGTGCCAGCCCCAGGGAAGGTTCGTCGCAGGTCAACAGTCTAGGCCCATTCATAAGGGCCCTTCCAAAGGCAAGCATCTGACGTTCACCACCGCTCATGGTGCTCGCTTTTTGTTTGCCTCTTTTCAATAAAACCGGGAAGTGCCTGTAAACCCTTTCATAATCCAGCCTTACTTTTTCTTTGTCTTTTCGCAAATAGGTGCCGGTTCGAAGGTTTTCCTCAACAGTCAACTTGGAAAAAACACGCCCCCCTTCCGGTACTTGGGCAATGCCGGATTTCACAATTTGAGTTGTTTTCAAACCGACTAAATGCTTATTTTTAAATTTTATAGTTCCTGCATGGGGAGTTATCAGACCGGATATAGTTCTTAGAACAGTACTTTTTCCAGCACCATTTGCGCCAATCAAAGTCACGATATCGCGATCCTTTACTCCTAAAGAAACTCCTTTGACAACTTCTATTTTTCCGTATCTGATTCTCAGATCTTGAATATCAAGAAGCATCTATCTGCCTTCCGATATAGGCCTCTATGACCTGTTCGTCGTTTTGGATTTCTTCTGGAGATCCCTGGGCAATCTTCATTCCAAAGTTGATGACAACTATCCTGCGGCACAAGGCCATCACGGCCTTCAGATTGTGTTCGACGATTAGAATCGCTGTTCCATACCTCTCATTGATCTGGCGGATAGTGTTTATCATGTCCGCGGCTTCAGTTGGATTCATCCCGGTGAGCGGCTCATCGAGAAGTAAAAGCCGTGGACCGCAAGCCAAGGATATGGCCACTCCGAGCTTTCGTTGCAGGCCGTGCGGCAGATTTTCAGCCTGCTCGTCAACCAACTTTGAAAGACCCATGAAATCCAAAACTTCCATGGCTCGATCAAAAAGCCGTCGCTCCTTTCTCCGGTTTGAGCGAAGATTGAGCAGGGCCTCGACAAAACTGAATTTGGTTTCGAGATGAAACCCCACGAGCACGTTTTCCATGACGGTGTATCCCGGGAAAAGTGTCGTTAACTGGTAAGTTCGGGAAATCCCGGCTTTTGCGACGCGGTGCGGTCTCATCCCGTTCAGCTTCTTGCTTTCAAAAGAGATTTCACCGGAACTGGGTTTCAATTCTCCGGTGATCAGGTTGAATGTTGTGGTTTTGCCTGCTCCATTAGGACCTATGAGGCCCACAATCTCACGGTCGTTTATCTCCATGTTCAGATCGCTGACTGCCGCAAGTCCCCCAAAATTTTTTGATACATTATCAAGAACTAGATGGGCCACTTTAAGCATCCTTTAACGCAGTTGATTTGGCTGAGCTCGAAAACAAGCGTCCGATGATATCATATATGCTGACTAATCCATTTGGCAAAAATAATATAATTAAAATAAGAAGACCAGAATACATAAGTAACTGGTAGTGAGCATAGCCTGCGAATATTTCACCTGCTAACATTAATATAGATGTTCCAATAATGCATCCATAAAAGTTTTCTTTTCCACCAACAATGGTATATATAGCTAAATATATCGTTAATAAAATTGAAAAATCTTTTGGGGAGATATAATATGTATAATGCGCATAAAAGCTGCCGGCCATAGCTGCAAGTCCGGAGCAGACTGCAAAAGCTAGGACCTTGTAATTCATAATATTAATGCCCAGGGATCTTGCCAGTTTGTCTCCCTCACGTACCGCACCAAAGATGAGACCTAAACGAGATTTCTCCATTCTGTACAGGATGTACAAAGTAAACATCATTAATAAAACAGAGAGAACATAGAAATGACTTTTCTGACTAAAATCGATATTGCTGAAAAATGGAAATGAGTCAGGCTCTGGGATGGAAAATATCCCTAAGGCACCACCAAACAGACTCTCAAAACGGATGTAAAGAAATCTCAGCGTATCACCTAGACCCCATGTGATGATTGCGAAATAGATCCCTTTCAACCTGAGAGTGGGGTACCCCACCAGAATAGCACAAGTGGCGCTGATCAAACCTGCAATCGGCATGGCGAGCCAGAATGAAAGTCCTAATTTAGTCACTAATAAAGCAGATGAATATGCCCCTATACCTATAAAAGCATGGGCTCCAAAATGAAACTGTCCTGTTCGGAGAATAAACCTGTAGGTGGAAGCATATATTATATGATAAAATATAGATATTAAAACATGTAAATAATATTCATTTGAGACGACAAGAGGGACAAGGCACAGGATAAGGCAAATCACACCAAAGTGTATCGGAGAACGCGCCTGGACGTTTATCTCCTGAAGGAACTTTGCCTCTTTTGCGCCGCCGGTGGACTCAGCCATTCTTACTCCCTTTCAACACCTAAAATTCCTGTAGGGCGGACTGCCAGGAAGATGACTACAAAAATAAAAATCAGGCCCCAGGTGACGTCCGCGCCGAAATAGGCTGTCCCCAGGGCTTCAATCGCACCGATGATAAAGGCCGAAATCAGAGCTCCCGGGATGCTTCCTAAACCACCAAGTCCGATCACCAACAAAGAAATCAACACAGCATGGGAACCCATGGTGGGTGTTATTATAAAAACGGGAGCAACCAAGATCCCTGCCAGTGCCGCCAAACCACACCCTATAAAGAAACCTAAGCTGCAGATACTGTCATTACTTATCCCCTGTAGTTCAGCGGCCTCGGCATCTTCTGCAAATGCGCGCATGCCTAAACCCCATTTACTTTTCATAAGAAATAAATACAATCCACAGACTGCTAGTAAACCAACAATAACAACAACAGCTCTTTCCCAGCTTATAGTTGCTCCAAGTATTTTCAGGTTCCCGGTGAAAATAGAATCAACAGGTTTGGGCCGCAACCCGAAGACAATAAAACCCAAACTTTCCAAAAACCAGTTCAACCCAATGGCTAAAAAAATGATTGCAATGTGATCATTCCGAATCGGCTTAATGAGGGCTTTTTCAAGACCGACACCCAAAATGCCTACGAGAAAGATTCCAAGAGGAATGACAAGAAAGTAACTCAATCCTAGTTTTGTACCAAGGTAAAATGCGGTATAGGCGCCAAGCATATACATGGCGCCATGCGCAAAAAAGAGAATATCCATGATTCCAAAAAGCAACGTCATTCCAAGTGCAAGCAATGCATAAATTGCACCTATAGAAAAGGCATTTATAATATTTTGAACAATCTCGGCGTGTTCCATTTGACAAACTAATCCCTGTTTGGATTAATTAATTTTGCAAATTTATGGTATATTTAAATTGTATGCATTGTGGCCATCAAACAATTAATAACTGAGTTCCTGGGCCACAATACATACAATTCTTACTAATTATTTTTTCATTACATTTTGAGTGTCTTCAGTAAGGAGAAAAACTGAATTTATTTAAGGAAAGTTGCATATTCTCCTGAAATTACTTGAACAAGCTTACCATTTTGCACTTGTGAGATGTTATAGGGATAAAGCGGCATTCGATTGATGCCATAGTAACCTTTTCCAGCAAAGTAGGCGGGTTCGCCATAAATACTTTTTAGCTTCATTTTTTCAAGATGGTTGCATATTGTAGTCGTATCAAAGGATTGTGTTTCTTCTATCGCTTGGGAAAGCCATGCGGCATAATCGAAAAAGATATAGGAAATTGCCCCGATCCAGTTTTCTTCTCCATGCTTTTTTATGTAAGTGTCTTTTACGTATTTTTGGCCAGGGGTGAGCGTCACGTCATATGGGGCGAAATACAGGCCCTCGCATTTATCCCATCCTGCAACCGTCTTTAGATTTGCAATATCTGGAGTGATTATGTACATTGGCCCATCAAAACCAAGTTCTCTTGCCTGTTTGACAATCAAGGCTCTTGCTGCTGGATCGACATTTCCAATATCTATCAAATCGGGTTTTGTTTCTATAATGCGGGATAAAATCGGATAAAAATCGGTCGTGTCAGCTGGAAAATATTCATCAAAAACGATCTCAAGTCCGGTCTTGGATATTCCAAACCTAGAGGCCGCCGCGGTGGTGTGGCCGGTCCAATGGTCGGGCTCCAGGATGGCAATTTTCTTGTGCTCTGTGTTCTTCTCCAGCCATGGGTAAAAGATAACAGCAGCCATGCAATCAATACCATACATCCAGGTATAAAAATTTTTTTGATTTATGTAATCCTTTCCGGGAGAAGCGTAAGCGCAGGTAATCACTTTGGCCTTTTCGGAAATCGGTTGAAAAGCCTTGATCATGCCGCCGTCAAAAGCAAAAATAAATTTAACCCGATCTCGGGTAATTAATCGGTTTGCAGCCGATACCGCCTTACCAGCATCAAATGCATGATCATAGCACTTTAATTTCCATTTATACCGTTGACCGTCAACAACAAAACCTTTTTTCCCTTTTCCCCACCATTCACCCCCGTTATTGATATCATCTATAGCAATATCCCAAATGTTTTGCATTCCTATTCCCCATGGAGCGGCAACACCTGAAAGGGATGTAATGCCGCCCAGAGGGATTTCTTTAGCTTTTTCATCACAATATCCATTGGGTGCCATTAAAAGGAGTGAAGCTAACACAAAAAAGATAAAAAAAATAGATTTAAAATTGATGAACCTTTTCATAATAACCTCCTTCATGATAATTAAATTAATCATTACATCATTATATCCGCAACTCATAATAAAAATTGTTAATCATCAGAATACATCACAGCGACTGTATATACCTTATCAGTGCTCCCTCATGATATAATCATGTCGAATATCTGAATAGGAAAGACGAAACCCTTTTGGAAGATTAACCTGTTACTCGTATCCGATACTTTTGAGATCTTTGTCAGATTCGGAATGGGTGAGTCTTTGCGAACATAATCGATTCACTCTACTTCCCAGTTCCTGATTCTCTCTGATATCCTTTACTTTAAGGAGGAACATATTTTTGAGGAAAAAAAATACAAGCCATTTGATTAATTGTCAAACATATTCTATTTTTCTCAATACATAATCTATACTATTATGCTCGGCATTAACTCAGCCTGAGTTGGTTGACTTCCGTCCTCGACGAGGAGCAGCCGTTGCATGAACTGGTACTCGAATATGCCCGAGAGCATTATGCTACTCTTTCTTTGCATATATTAGATCAATCATCATTTGCATATTGAAACGTCTAAGTGGCAGCACCAATTCGATGAGCATCCTAAGCTGCGATACCGTTCAACTCCCCACAATTTTCATCTTCGGGGGTGGTCGGAAAGACCTCTTCGGCCACTCAAGTTTGGTACCCATTTGATACCTTTTCCTGAAATCCACAAAAAACAGCGGGAAAGCCCTTTCGCTAACCCGCTGTTATTTTTACCTTTTACTGGTCGGGACGAGAGGATTTGAACCTCCGACCCCCTGAACCCCATTCAGGTGCGCTTCCAGACTGCGCCACGTCCCGGCTTTCATCGACCAACATGATACACCGACACTTTGTTGTCAAGCCCCAAATGAAGAGGACCCGCGTTTGTGTGATTTTCAGCGGCGGCGGGAAAAGGTTGCCGTCCAAGAACACCAAAGCCCTTGCGCTGAAATCCTCCACGGTGTTATCGTGGAGGCCCGGCAAGCAGGAGGGAGTGCGAGGAACATCCTTTTATGACGGGTTCTATAAAAAACGGCCTCCGCGGATGAAGAATCACCCGAACATCCTGATTGTGGACGATGACGATCTCTTCACAGCCTCTCTCTCCGATTTTCTCGAAAGCCGTGGTTTTCGGGTGAAGGTCTCCAACCGGGGCGGGGAGGGGTGCGCAATGTTCGAACAGCACCACCCGCCCATCGTGCTGCTGGATCAAAGACTGCCCGACATGAGCGGTGTCGAGGTCTGCCAGAAAATCCTGGAAATCGACCGGAACACCAAAGTCATTTTCATGACGGCTTATGCGACGGTGCCCTTCGCGGTCGGGGCCATGCAGGCAGGGGCCTCCGACTATCTGCCCAAGCCCTTCGAACTCGACGAACTCCTCCTGATCATCCGCATGGCCGAGAAGAACGCCCAGATCGAAGGCAGGCTGAGGCTGAGGGATTACGAGCAGGAAAAAGTCAGGCAGACCAAGCAGCTCATCGGGTCCTCGGGGGTGATGCTGCGAATTCGCGCCCAGATGAAACTTGCCGCGGCATCCGAGGCAACGGTCCTGATCACTGGAGAGACCGGGGTTGGGAAAAACGTCGTTGCCGAGGGGATCCACGAGCTTCAGAACAGGCGGGAGAACCTCCTGACAGTCAACTGTTCCTCCATCCCTGAAAATCTCATGGACGCCGAGTACTTCGGGCATGAAAAAGGGGTGTTCACCGGGGCGGACAGCCGCCGGGAAGGGATTTTTGAACTGGCAAACCACGGGACGCTCATCCTGGACGAGATTGCGGAGATCCCGCTCCACCTGCAAAGCAAACTCCTGACCGTCCTGGAGGACAAGCGGGTCCGAAGGATAGGCGGTGGACGATCCTTCCCGGTGGATGTTCGAATCATGGCCACCACCAACCAGGACCTTGAAAGGGCCATAGAGGAAAACCGTTTTCGAAAGGACCTGTACTACAGGATCGCCGTTTTTCATATGCACATCCCTCCTCTCAGGGCGCACCCAGAGGATATCCCTGAAATCGCCCGGCACTTCGTGAACCTGTTTGCCAGGGACGCACCCCCCGTTCCGGAGGAGCACATGCGGCGCCTGATGGACTACGCGTGGCCGGGGAACATCCGCGAGCTGAGAAATGTCATTGAACGGGCCTGCCTTCTGAGGCAGGGCCGACATTTGAAGCCCGCCGATATCCTGGAGAGGGTTCCTCCCGGGGAGGGCTTCCGCGGGTCAAAGAATAGATCCGACGATCCCGCTGAACTTTTGACGCTTGATGAAATGGTCCGCCGCCACATAGAAACAGCGCTGAGAGCCTGCTCCGGGAACAAGACCATGGCTGCACGCGTGTTGAATGTGCCGTTATCCACCCTGAAACGCCGACTGAAAAAAATGTATTTTCCGAAAAAAGGCTCAAATTAGGCCAATGGGTTCATTTTGGCCCGCCCAAAAAGGCCTTTCCCTCAAAGCCTCCCTTCCAGAAAACCAGGTTTCACGTGCCCGCAAGGCATCCGCGCCGCCGTCCGGCGAAAAGGCTGGTTGGCACTGAAATTGCTTGTACACCATGTGGCCGCCTTGTCTTATTCTTCTAATTATCCTCTGCCGCTCTTTTGCGGAAGGATGTATATATTGAGAGCCTTTTGATGAACGAAGCCGACAACCACGGTGCCCGGTACGCGGCCTCCGACAGTGAGCTTGTAGAGGATCTCGACCTGATTTTGTCAACCCTTCGTCACCAGTTGGGCAACTCGGTCAACGCCATAAAGGTGACGCTGGATGTGCTCAACCAGAACTTCGATATTTTCGACGACAGGAAGAAAAAGGAGTACATCAAGCGCGGTTTTCATCTCCTGGCCCGCCAGCAGGCCATCCTGGAGGCAATGAAGTCCTACTCTCGGTTCGACGTACGAGACCGGACGGAAATCCCCGCGGATCGCCTCTGGGGTCGCATCCTGGGGCAGGTTGCCTCCCGGATCGAGGGGACGGGCATCGGGTTGGAGGAATGGGCGCACATTGAACCAGCAACCGTCCACAGCGATCTGATCGCCCTGGACAAGATCTTCGATTGTGTTCTGGAAAATGCCCTGGAGGCGTTGGACGGTGTCGCAGAACCGCTCATCCGGCTCAAGGGCGAAATCGAAAACGGGCATTACCATGTCATTTTAGAGGACAACGGTTGCGGCATGGCGAAGGCCGATCTGCAGCGTATTCGAATCCCTCTCTTCACCACAAAACCGGGCAAGGCGGGAATCGGTCTTTCCATAGCCTACAAGCTCGTGACCCGGATGGGAGGGCGAATGAGCATCGAGAGCACACTCGAAAAGGGAACCAGCGTGAGAATATCCCTGGTGACCGGATGATCCACCCGAATTCGGGATTCACACTTGAAGGGGGGACTTAAATTGCAGTACACACTTGGGCAGACGCAGTTGGACACCATCGAGGAAATCCTCCAATCAGACGTCATGGATCTGGGGGTCACCTGTGTCGTTCTCATCGACATGTCAGGCAATATCATCGCTCACCTGGATACCGGCGAGATTCACCACGACATTTACTCGCTTGCGGCACTCGCGGCCGGAAACTTCGGCGCCGTCAGCGCCATGGCCAAAATCATCGGAGAGGAGGAGTTTTCCTTGCTTTTTCACAAGGGCACCAAGGAAAACATCCACTTCAGCAAGGTCATGGACGACTTCCTCCTGGTGACCATTTTCGGCAAGGCAGTTTCGCTGGGTTTTCTGAGGATGAAGGTTGCCGAGGCAATCGGCAAGATCCAGAACATTCTCCAGGATTAGACGCGATAAAAAATATCTGATGCGAGGTGAATGCATTGGCTTTTGTAAACATGAAAAAGAAAGAAATACAGGTAAAGATCGTTTATTACGGCCCTGGAAGAGGCGGTAAGACAACGAATCTTGAATACATATACGGTCGCTTCAATGAAAGAATAAAAACTGAAATGGTCACTATTAAGACCCATGGCGACCGAACATTGTTTTTCGATTTCCTCCCCTTCGACATTGGGAAAATCAAGGGCTACGACGTGAGAATTCAGCTCTACACCGTGCCCGGCCAGGTCAAATACAATGCCACCAGGCGGCTGGTGCTGAGAGGAGTGGACGGTATTGTTTTTGTGGCGGATTCCATGGCCATAAGAAAAGAGAAAAATATCCTGTCCCTTAAGAACCTCGAGGAAAACCTGACCGCCTACAAGAAAAGCATCCACCAGATGCCCGTCGTCCTTCAGTACAACAAACGCGACCTGGCCGAACAGGGGATCCCGCTCCTGTCCTATGAGACCCTTGAAGAGACGCTCAATTCCAAACTCAAGGCCGCGGCCTTTCCGGCCAGCGCCATCAGCGGGAAAAACGTCGTCACGACCATGAAGAAGATCATCGCACTCACCATGGCTTCCCTGGAGAAGCAACTCAGCTAGGAGGTGCAGCTTTGGAAGATCAGAAGAACAAGCCGGTCACCGCGGAGGTGGAGCAGAGATTGGACGACATTTTCGGATTGGAAGACGACGACGGCACGGACTTCATGGAGGACGCGGATTTCATTGAGGAAGACACAGGGAGCGACGATCCCCCGTCCACCTTCACGGGCAGCATCCTTGACGAAGATTCCCCTTTGAGGGATCTCAAGGGGATCGTTCTCTCGCTTGACTGGGAGATCACGGATGAAAACATGAATCGTTTCCTGGAGGAGGTCGAACTCCTCAAAATCAAATTCCAGGGCGAAAAGATCCCCCGGATGTATCTCCAGATCCTCGATTCCGTGGGTAAGTACATCCGAAAAAGGAAGGTCCGGTCCCACCCCGAATCCATCCGGCTTCTGAGCTCCGCATACAAGAGTTTTGAAAAGGCCCTCATGAACCCTGAAACACCCAAGGCGGAAAAGCGCAAGGCGCTCTACAAAGAGATCACGAAGCTGAAGCTCCTGAAAGAAAAAATCGGCCGGGAAAAATCAGAACACATTCCGCCCAGGGCCCCGGAGGAAGCCCCCCAGATGCCCCCGACGGAACCCGAGGCCGCGCCGCCCTCCACACCCGGAATGAAGGCCCCTGTTCCAGCCCACGAGGCGTTTGCCTATGCCCTGGAGGAGATCAAGCAGGTCATCAAATCCGAATTCCAGGCCATCCGTGCTGAGTTGAAATTGTGGAGGGAAGACAAACAGTAAAGGCGTTTATCAACTCTCAGGCCCATACCGATAGGGTTCCTAGAGGCCCTACTGTCTAGGGGATGCGTTATGGAGATAAATTCGGGGAACATGGGCGCTGTGATCATCAAGCGCGTGCCTGCCGCAAACATCGGTGAATTCTCCCTGGACGGGCAGATGCTGAGCGTCCTCATGGAAGTGGACGGGCAGCAGAGCGTTGGGGCCATTGCCAAAAAACTCGGCATGGACATGGCCTCCATCAAGGCCGTGCTCAAAAGGCTCCTGGACACAAGACTCGTAGAGATCAGGGAGGACGCCCTCTCCATCCTGGACGCCGAGTTCATGCGCTTTCTCAAGACCAGGCTGTCCCTGGCCATCGGTCCCATAGCGGAGATCCTCATCGAGGACGCGTGCGGGGATCTGGGCTGCACAATGGAACGCTTTCCCAGCCACCGGGCGGCCGAGCTTGTCGATCTGCTCGCCAGGCAGATCCGCCGGGAGGACAGGATGACCTCCTTCAAAAAGGAAATGTTAGCCATGATCCGGAAAAAGGGCTATTGACCGCCATTCCGAAACGCCCCGCTGAGGTTCACCCGGGTCCGCGGCCGTCTTTGCTTTCGCACGCCGGACAAGGGACCCGGCCCGGCGGCCAGGGGAATGGATCGTGCTCACAAGGAGTCCGGCAATGATTGTGATTTGCGAAGAATGTGGAAAAAAATATCAAGTGGACGAGCAGAAGATGACCATGGAAAAGGCGCATTTTACCTGCAAGAGCTGCGGGAGCCCGGTGCCGGTCGTGAAACCTGCGTTTGGGCCGCCCAAGACCGAAACAGTGCCCTCCATGGCGGAACCGGAGGCGGGGCCCGAGCCCGCGGCGCCGGACAAGGATGCAGCCCCTCGGGAACCGGAGGAAGCCGCCGAGAGCAGCCTTCCGATGGATTCACCGCCCCCCGGGAGGTTCAGCATCCGGGCCAAGATGTTCCTCCTTTTTTTTCTCATACCCATTGCGTGCATGGCGGTGGCCGGCTGGCTCTATGTCATCCAACTGGGGAACCTCTCGTCCCTGATCACCGGCGAAAGCACGGGCGTCGTCAATGAAATGGCCGAGGACCTCATTGAACTCAAGGCCAATACGGTCGCCCGCCAGTGTAAAATCTACATGGATTCGAACCACGGCCTCGCCAAGGAGGACTACAACGACCACGAGGAATTCCGAAAAATAGCGGTCCAGCGTGTGGGCACAACCGGGTACACGGCCCTTTACGCCGTACCCGACTCCGGGGGCGTCTGGAGAACCTGGGCCCACGACAACCCCAAAATAGTGGGCATCGACATGGAATCCCTCAAGGGCCCCCTGGGAAAGAGCTTTCCGGGCTTCTGGAAAGTGTTCTCGGGCGTCCGCGAGAACAGGGAATCCAGGGGGTATTACACCTGGCAGGAAAAGGACGGCTCTTTCAGGGACAAGTTCATGGTGTGCGTGCCGGTCAAGGGGACGCCCTATGTGGTCGCGGCGACCACCTACATGGACGAATTCACGGCGCCCGTCCATGCCCTCAAGGAGCAAACCGCAAGCCTGACCGCCACCACGAGGAACACCATCATCGCCATTATGGCCGGGACGATCCTCATCATAGGCCTGATTGTTTTTCTCTACGGCCTCCGGATTACAGGAAGGATCAAAACCCTGACCGACGTCGCGGACCGCATCAGTGTCGGGGAACTGGATGCTGAGATCGAGGTCACCGCCAATGACGAGATCGGGGAACTGGGGAACGCCGTCTCCAGAATGCAGGAGAGTATCCGCCTGTCCATAGAACGGCTCAGGCGTCGTTAAACAAAAATGCCCGGGACGTCCACGGGCAGTACCGTGTGTGGATAAGGAGTCCAGCCATGATTGTCGTCTGCGAGGAATGCGGAAAGCGATTTCAGGTAAAGCAAGCCCGGTTCAGTTGCAGGGGCTGCGGCTCGGTGGTCACCATTACGGACCTCGACATCCTCTCCCATTCCCATCACGGGGCCTCCGACGCCGGGAACAGCCCTGAAATGGATTTCGAATCCGAGGAAACCGCCCTCGTTTTCCCTTCCGATGAAGGGGGCCGGGAGGAGGTCCGGTTTGAAGAAACCCTCGGGGATCTCTCTTCCGAGGACCCGTTCGAGGAGTCTGCCTCGGAGGAATCCCCGCTCGAGCACCCCCCCGAGGGAGAACCTCTGGAAAAACCCGACCCCGCGGAATCCGCCGCCCCACCCGAGGCTTTCGGCAACGAGAGCACGGTCATTCTGCCCGAGGGGCTCCCAGGGAAAGAAAAGGATGTCAAGGCGGCGGAAGCGCAAGAGGATGGAGTGCCCGGCGTGGAAACAGGGGCGCCCAAAAAGGGGCTCAGCATACGCACCAAGATGATCCTTCTTTTTATGCTCATCCCCATTCTGGGCATCGCCGCCTCCGGGTGGCTCTATATTCAGCAACTCCAGAGCCTTTCCGAGCTCATCACCGGGAAAAGCACAGGGATGGTCTCCGAGCTGGCGGAGCGGAATATCGCCGAAATCGCCCGTTCCGTGGCGGCCGAGTGCTCGCTTTACATCGCAAGCCACCCCTATTTCCCCAGGGAAAGGTTTAACGAGGACCCCACGTTCAGGGAAATGGCGGTCCAGCCGGTGGGAAAGACTGGCTACACCGCGCTCTACGAGACACCTGGGCCGGACAACGTCTGGCGCACCTGGGCCCACGACAACCCCAAGATCATCGGGATAGACATGGCGGATCTGAAAAAACCGCTTGGCAAAAACTTTCCCGGGTTCTGGAAGGTCTATACCGGGGCCAGCTCCGACAAGGAATCCCGGGGTTATTACACGTGGCAGGACAAGGACGGGGAATTCAGGGACAAGTTCATGGTGTGCGCCCCCGTGAATGGCACTCCATATGTGGTGGCCGCCACCACCTATCTCTACGAATTCACCGAACAGGTGGACAAAGTGAGGGCCAGGGCCGCGGCCCAGACGCGGCAGACCCGGACCGTCCTTCTGGGCATCATCGCGGGAACCCTGCTGATCATAGGGCTGCTGGTCGTATCCTACGGGCAAAAGGTCACGCGAAGGATCAAGGATCTCACGGATGCCGCCGAGAGAATCAGTGTCGGGGAATTGGATACGGAGATAGACGACACGGCCGGCGACGAAATCGGGGATCTCGGGGAGGCCATCTCCCGTATGCAAGACAGTATCCGGCTCTCCCTTGAACGCCTGCGGAGGCGTTAAAAAGCGGGCCAAGGGGACCAGTCGCATTCTAATACGGCGCCCTCCCTTCCATTCAAGGTGATCGCCGGGTGGGGGGGCCGGCGGGAGGACATATGATCATACTGCCAAAAGAGCAACCTGTCATTCAAGGTCTGAACACCTATTACCTGGACGTCCTCAAACTCCTCGAGCACTATCAGGGAGAAATAGGTTCGGGGGGTATACGATTCATCGCCCCTTCGGCTCAGGGAGTCCTTTTTTTTGATCAGAACGAAGTCCTCAGCGGTGTTTACGAGGGGAAAAACGGGGAGGCTTTCAAGGGAGACGATGCTGTCGACAGGCTGATCGAGGCTGTCGAGGAATCGAACTTCCAGGTGGAGGTTTACGCCCTGGATGCAAGCGAGATCCACTTCTGGGCCAACATTCCATCCGCCGTGCCGGTGTACCAGGGCCTGAGCACGGATTTCACGGACCTCGAAGGGCTGCTCAACAAAATGGCCTCCGAGAAACTCACGGGCTTTATCGAAGCCTCCCTCAAGAATGGGGCGGGCGACGGGCTGATCTTTTTCATAAACGGAGACATCATCGGGGGTTCTTTCTCCTGGGGAAACGGAAATCTGAACGGCTCTCGGGAAGTCAGGGATATCCTTGTTTCCAAGGCCGGGGAAAATGGAGCGACCCTCAATGTCAGCAAGATCCCTCCCAAAGAGGAGAATCACCGGACCCTTACCGCCCCCCCTGTCGTGGAGCACTCACCGGTAAACGGCGACGTCCTCGGTCCGCTTCAGGAATTTTTACTGATCTTTGAAAGAACGGTTCGGGTGGGGGGTTTTGTCAAAGGGGACTTCAGCACGGTCCTCAAGAAGAAATTCATAGAAAAGGCCGACTCTTACTTCTTTCTCGATCCCTTTGCCGGCGAGTTTGCCTACAAGGACGGAAAGATCCGTTTCAGCGGGGATGCGCCCCCTGGTGAGCTCGTCCGGGGGGTGACGGAATCGGTCCAGGAGCTTGGCCGGGAGCTCAAGGCATGGCCGCACTTCTCAAAAGAGATAAAACCGTGGCTGAAAAAGTACTCTGATATGATTTCAGATTACGGGCTTTCCTTCTAAATATGGATCCAGAATGAATCTCTCCCTGGAAAAGGCCAGCCGGAACGTCAGGTGGTTTTCCGATTTTTTTGACAAGCTGCCCATCGGCATCTATCGCGTGACGCTGGAAGGCTCTTTCATATTTTGCAATCGGTGCATGGCAAGGATATTCGGTTTCGGGTCGGCGGAAGAGCTCCTCCAGTATCCGGCCGTGAACCTGTATTGGGACAAAACAGACCGCGGAAATTTCATACGGGTGATCTTGGAAAACGGAAAGGCCCACGAGGTCAATCTCCTCTTCAAGACACTTCAGGGAGAGCCTATCTGGTGCGCGGACACGGCGCGGCCCGTCTTTGACGAGGACGGCATCCTGCTTTACCTGGACGGCATCATTCGGAACATCCCCTTCCACACGGAAGGGACCGAATCCAACGCGAGGCTGGACACAGGGGAGAACTCCCTTAACGATCTCGTGGTCCTTCTGGACCTGGACGGGACCATGCTGGACATCAATGAGACCGGATCGGGGCTCCTCGGGCGTGCGAAATCAGACCTCATCGACCGGTCGTTCGCGGATTTCATCGTGGCGAAGGGCCGGGGTCTTTTTCCGCTCTTCCTTGCCGAGGTGAGAAAAACCGGGCGGAAAGAGGCTATCCTGACCCTGAACGACTCCACCGGACAGGAGTTGATCATCGAGTTTCACGCATTCCTTGTCCGAAAGGCCGGGAAAATGGATCACATCCGGGGCATCGCCAAGGACATTACGGAAAAGGTGCGACACCGGAGCGAAGAGCTCGCCAGGGAGCGATTCGAGGGCGTGCTGGAGATGGCGGGAGGCGTGGCTCACAAGATGAACCAGCCCCTCACCATCATGAACAATCTGCTGCAGGAAGTCCTGGACGCCCTTCCCGATGACCCTGACCAGCGTGAAAAACTGGGTCGGATACAAGACCAGATGGTCAAGTTGAACGAAATCGCGGCCAAGATAAGGTGCATCAATCGATACGAATCCATGGATTACATCGCGGGGGTGAAAATAGTCGATCTGGACACCCTGTCGTAGGCGGATAGTCCGTACGGGCGCGACTCCACTTCGCGGCATCATCCAGGGACCTCGAGGGGAAGATGATCAAGAATGTCTTGATAGTCGACGATGACCGTGAAATGCTTCTCTCGGTCAGGGAGGGGCTTGAAAAGTATGACGAGTCCTTTTCAGTCCTCATTGCGGATGACGGCGAAAAGGCCGTTGAGAAGTTGCGGCAGGGGGCTGTCTCACTCGTGGTCACGGATCTCAAAATGCCCCGCATGAACGGTTTTTCACTCCTTGCGCACATCATGGAGCACACTCCGGATATCCCGGTCATCATAGTCACCGCCTACAGCACCCGTCAGATGGAGGATCTGGCAAAAAAGGGAGGCGCCGTCGGTTACATAGAAAAGCCATTCATGATCGAGGATCTGGCGCGCAAAATCGTCACGACCCTCAGAAAGGAATCCGAGGGCGGCACGCTCCACGGCGTCTCTTCCGGCGCCTTTCTCCAGCTTATTGAGATGGAACAGAAGACATGCACCATTCGTATTGTGGACCGCCGAACCAAAAGCCAAGGCGTCCTGTTCTTCCTGGAGGGGGAGCTTCTGGACGCCAGGGTCAACCGGCACACCGGGCTGGAGGCCGCCTATCGAATCTTTTCGTGGGACGAGGTCAACATCTCCATTCAGAACAGCTGCCCCAAAAAAAAGAAGACCATCGAGGGGGACCTCCAGGCCATCCTTCTCGAGGCCATGAGGCGGAAGGATGAGTCCGGCGGGAAGCCTTACGAGGAACCGGGTGAACCGCCCGAAAGCCTTGAAGCAGACGGGACGACCGAGACGGGACCGGCCGGCGAAGGCGGCCTGGAGGACATCAGGCACAGAATCCAGGGCCAGCTCGGCCCGAGCCCCGGGATTGACGAAATCACCACGGACACTGCCTGGGAAAGACTCCTGGATGGGGCTCAGGCGATCGGGGAGCGCTTTCAGGCAGGCCGACTCCGGGTGGCCTACATGGACAGGAAAACCGGCTCCGACCTGGTCCTTCTGCCCGGTAGGGACGGCCCCACCGTCCTTACCGTCAATCCTCGATGTCCCAGGGACAAAATCCTTCGGATACTCATAGATCAGGAGGTCACCCATGAAGGCTGAGCCTGTGGGAAAGAACACCCGCGGCGCGCGCCGGGTCACCTCCTCGGGGGTGGTCGCCCGTGACGTCTGATTTCAAAGACATACTCGACCTGGAGGACGTCATGGGGATCATCCTCCTTTCCAGGGACGGCCAGATTCTTTACAAGGAGTTCAGCCGCCCCCCCCTGGATCATGACCTCGAATCCACGCAGTGGAAGGACTTTCTCGCTGTCTTGAATGGGACAAGGGAGGCGGATTTCATCTTCGACAGGTACCGGCTCTATGTCAGGGAGAGCGCCCCCGGGCATCTTCTGGTCCTCATGGGCCACTTCGCCTCCATTGCCATGGTCCGCCTCAACTGCGACATCCTGCTGCCCACGCTCAAGCAGCCGGAGAACACGAGAGGACTTGGCCGCTTTTTCAAACGCAGAAGGTAAGAGGAACATCGCCGTGACGCCCCGCGACGTGCTCATAATGGACATGGACCCGGCTCTCATCCGCCTGCTCCGGGAGGTACTGGAGAAGGAGGGGTACCGGGTGAACGCGGCAGTGCAGGGAGCGGGGGCGGGTGAAGCGACCGAGCCGCCCACACCCGGAATCGTCTTCGCAGGCAGCGGAAACCAACCTGTCGACGTTCCCTGGCATGTCCTGGAGGCCCTGGAAGACGGAGTGATTCACATTGACGAGGGGATCCGCATCAGGTGGCTCAATTCGGCCGCGGCCGGCCACTTCGGCCTTTCAAAGTCGGACGCACCCGGCCTGGAGGTCACGGAGCTTCTCGAAGCATCTTCCATGGAGCCGCTCAAGGAGATCCTGCGGGCCGCGTGGAACGGAACCCACGTCCCCCTCCGCGTCGTCACCCGAAACGCAACGCCGCTGGACCTGCGCATCACGCAGATGGAGTCCGGAAGGATAAACGGCATCCCCGGCAGATTCCTGATCACACGGACGCCGAGCGACGAACTGGAGACGAGGCATGAGGCCCTGAGAAAAAGAAGGGAGCTGGAGCTCCTGAGCGACCTGTTGAGGGACGCCCGCTCCCGGCGGCCCCTGGAGGAGGTGCTGCCGGCTTTCCTGGAAAGGGCCGTCGAGCTCCTGGATTCCGAGGCGGGCACGGTGGCCGTTCTCGAAATGGAAGACGGGGCCCTCGGGCATCTTGCCTTCAAGTATACCGTGGGCGAAAAAGCGGAGGCGGTTCGGAGCATTTACATCCCTTCAGGCCGCGGGGTCATCGGCTGGTGTGTGTCCAACAATGAGACCGCGATTGTCAACGACGTGGGAGAGGACCCCCGTTTTTTCTCCTGGGTGGACGAGATCTCCGGTTTCAAAACCCGGTCCGTAATGTGCCTCCCCATCTGTCCGGAAGGAGAGGTGATCGGCGCCATCGAGGTTATCAACAAGCGAAACGGACCCTTCACGGAACAGGACCTCCATTTCCTCCGGACCTGCACCCACGCGGCCACGGTGAACATGCAAGCGGCCCTGGTTCAGCAGCGGCTCGTCGTCCAGAGGGATTACTATTCGGGAATCCTGAACACCCTCAAGCAGGGTGTCCTCGTTTTGGAGCGAGACCTCTCGGTGAGGGACGTGAACCAATCCCTGGCCATGTTCCTCAACCGGGACCGCGCCGATATCCTGGGGGCCAAGTGCCACAAAATCTTTCACAACCGGGACGAACCCTGCGCCGAGTGCACCCTCGACCGTTTCGACATCTTCGATTCCGGAAGGGATTTTTGCGCCTCCCGGGAGTTCCCCGACGCCCGAGGGGAGGCGGTCCGGTTCAGGGTCTCCGGGACACCCCTCGAGGTCAGGGACGAGATCGTCACGTCGATCATCCTGACATTTGACGACGAGATTGCGCCCGCCCCCTGTGCCCGCGGCCTTCCGGAGTCGGCCGATGCGGGGCGCCGGGATCCCGGCGAGTCCGGACAGAGACAGGATGCGGCCGCCACCCTGATCGACGGCATGTCCAACGCCTTCAACAATCTGCTGGCCGGCATCATGGCAAACTGCCAGCTCGTCAGCATGAAATTCAGGGACGTCCCGGAGCTTGCCCGGTACAACGAGGAGATCATAAAATGGACTCGCTCGGGTGTGGAGCTGATCAACGGGCTCAACCTCCTCACCCGAAGAGATGCCGGGGCGGACTACTCGCGCTTGAATCTCACGGAAGTACTGGAAGACCTCCGCAAGACCATGAGGTCGATCTTTGACAAACGGGTCGAGATACGCACCGCCTGGCCGGACGTCCTGCCTGTCCACGGATCGGCTTCGTCCCTTGCCCGGGCCCTTGTCAACGTCTGTCACAATGCGCGCGACGCCATGCCCGATGGGGGCATCCTGACCCTCGCGGCGGAGATGAATGACAACAGGATCACAGTCAGGATAACGGATTCCGGGACGGGCATGAACGAGTCCATTGCGGCCCGGGCCTTTGAGCCCTTTTTTTCCACAAAACCGACCGGCAAAGGCGTCGGACTGGGGTTGTCCACGGCCCGCGAAATCGTGAGACGGCATGGCGGTGAAATCCGCATAAAAACGGAGCCGCGCCGGGGCTCCACGTTTGAGTTCGTCCTGCCTGCGGCAGGCCCGGAAGACCCGGCGGAAGCAGACCCGAAAAGGCCGGGGTAAAAAAATCGTCGAATGTGTGTATCCGCCGGTGGCGGAATAACCTATATCACCCAGAGGTGCTTGAATCATGAAAAACTCGCCAGAGGCCGTGTCCGAAGGACTGGAAACAAAAATCAAAGAGGCGGAAACCTACTATTCAATGGGTCTCGTCGAGGACGCCGTCGCAGCCTACAGGCTCATCATTTCCGAACTCCCTGAATCCGATTCCAAGTCGCGGGACGACCTGGAGGACAGGATCGCGCAACTGGAGGCCGAAGCGGACGACGAGCGGGATTTTCCCTCCACGGATGACATGTCCACACAGGACATCAAGGTCCTCCGCAAAACGTTCAATGAAGAGGAAGACAAAGAGGCCGTCCTGGAAAGCGCCCGGGCATTCCAGGAGCTGGGGCTTTACAACGAGGCCATCGCCGAATGGGAAAGGCTCCTGAAGGACGATTACCCCCTGGAGCGGATACTCCCCGAGATCACCAAATTCCTGGACAAGGTCAAGTCTCCCAACAAGGTCCTCCAGAGCGTTGAGGGGTTCCTGAAAGAGCACAAGGTGGCACCAAAGGAACAGGCACGCATCAAGGTGGAGTTCGCAAAGGTCTTTGAACAGCGCGGCCAGGACGATTCGGCCCTCGAAATCTACCACTCCGCGACCAAGCTGGATCCAACCAACAGGGACATCAGGGCGAAGCTCGAGGCCATCAAGACCGGCCTGAGCATGGGGTCCCGCTACGATTATCTCATCCGGAAGAATCTCGTCACGCCCGCCCAGCTTCAGCAGGCCCTCTCTCAATCCAAGAGGACCAGGAAGAGCGTCGAGTACATCCTCTCGGAGAGCCAGAAGATCAAGATCGAAGAAATCGGCAAGTCCCTCTCCCTGTTCTACGGGTGCCAGTGGAGGAAATTCGATTCGGATCTACCCACCCCGGTCGAGCTCATAACCAACCTCAAGAAGGCATTTCTCATGCAGGACCTCTGGGTCCCCCTGACCTGGGACAAGGACGGGGTGGAGGTCCTGATCAACGACCCCAACGACCTGAACAAGGTGGACCACATCCGGGCCCTCATCAAATCCAAAAAGATCACATTCTCCATCGGCATCAAGGAGGACATCGAGACTTACATTCGCGCATTTTTCGACGGCGCGAAAGGCGAGGACCTGCGGGCCGAATCGTCCGTGGAGTTCTCGGATGATGAATTCGAGGTTTTGCCGGACATCAGCTTCGAGGAAGAGGACGACAGGGAAGACCCGGAAGACGCCTACGATGAAGCCTCCGGCCAGGTGGTCAAGCTCGTGGACCAGATCATTGTTTCGGCGTATCGAAAGAACATCTCCGATATCCACATCGAACCCTCGCCGGTGACCAAGGCCACGGGCATCCGTTTCCGGCTGGACGGCGTCTGCCACGAATACCTTCAGGTGCCGAATTCAATGGCCCGGGGCATCCTCTCCCGGCTGAAGATCATGGCGCACTGCGACATCACCGAACGGAGGCTCCCCCAGGACGGCAAAATCAAGTTCAAGAGAAAGGGCATCCCTGCCTTTGAGATGCGCATGGCAACGCTGCCCACCGCGGGAGGATACGAGGACGCGGTTCTGAGGATCCTGGCCAAGTCGGGGGCCATGAAACTCAAAGACATGGGTCTCAATGAGCGAAACGAAAGAGAGCTCAGGGACATCATAACCAAGCCGTACGGCCTCATCCTGGTCGTGGGGCCCACCGGCTCCGGAAAGACGACCTCCCTCCATGCGGCCCTCGGACACATCAACAAACCGGGCATCAAGATATGGACGGCCGAGGACCCCATCGAAATCACCCAGCAAGGGCTGCGGCAGGTGGAAGTGAAGCCCAAGATAGGCCTGGACTTCGCCAGGGTCATGAGGGCCTTTCTGAGGGCCGACCCGGACGTGATCATGATCGGGGAGATGCGCGACCACGAAACAGCGTCCATCGGCGTGGAGGCCTCCCTCACCGGCCACCTGGTTTTTTCCACCCTCCACACCAACAGCGCGCCGGAGACAGTCACCAGACTCCTGGACATGGGCCTCAACCCCCTCAATTTCTCGGACGCCTTCCTGGGGGTGCTCGCCCAGAGGCTCGTGCGCAGACTGTGCAGCGACTGCCGCGAGACATACCATCCCAAGAAGGAGGAATACGAGGAGATCGCCCTGGATTACGGACCCGAGGCCTTTGAGGCGCTGGGCATCCGCTACAACTCCGACTTCAAGCTCTATCGCTCCAGGGGCTGTGAGAAGTGTTCGCACACTGGATATCGAGGCAGGATGGGGATACACGAGCTCCTCAAGGGGACCCCGGACGTGAAAAAAATGATCAAGCGCCAGGCGACCACCGCGGACCTCTTTGAAAAAGGCATGTCCGAGGGGATGACGACCCTCAAGCAGGACGGCATCCTCAAGGTCCTCAAGGGTCAGACCGACATCCATGAAATCCGGAGGGTTTGTGTTTAGGGGCGCCGGGGGTTAATCAGAAAAGGTCGTCGTACCCGCCGCTTGGCATGCGGCCGTGCTCCCGGAGGTATCGCTGGATGAGCTCGTTCTCTCTCCGGGAATACATCCGCTCTTCCTCGAACTCGAAAAAGGCAGCCCCCGCATTGTCCCCCAGCTCCTCGAGCAGGGCCGCCCTCAGGTTCGGCGTGCCTCGGATGACAAGCACGTTGGATTCCCCGTCCATGAGCTGATAGACCCCTTCCGTCTCCGGCACACGCCCTATGGTCTCTTCGTCCAGGGGAAGCCGCTCGACCGGCGGCGAAGGGTTCCGCCCCATGGCGAGCCTGAGATCGCACTGGAGGCAGCGTGAGGCCTCCCGTTGGGCCGCGTGCTCGTCGTAGCCCCGGGCGATCTCGGAGAAACCCCTGACCCGTTCCTTGGGATCCGTCTCCGGGACCGGTTCGCGGGTCATCGCGAGAAAACCTTCCGCCCTGCCGATACGGGGATCCGGCTTTTCGCGGGAAGCCGCGGCCTCAAACACTTCACCGGTCCCTCCCAGGGCCCGGTCCATGGCGGCGGCCGCCCGCCTCCCCTCGGCGACCGCGTGGACCACGGAGCCGTGATTGGAAATCACGTCGCCCCCCGCATAGACGCCTCTCGTGCCGGTTTCCAGGGTGTCCGGGTCCACTTCAAGGCGCCCGTTGACCGTGCAAACGGTTTTTTCCGTCTCCAGAAACGACAGATCCGGATCCTGCCCCACGGCCAGAATGACCTGATCGGCCTTGACCGTCTCCACCGTGCTCTCGTCATAGGTCGGGGAAAATCGACCTTCCCTGTCCAGGACCGACGTGCATCGAATCATCTCCGCGCCCCTGAGCACGCCTCCTTCCACGAGGAATTTCCCTGGGCCACGGGACGTCATGAGCCGGACGCCCTCCGCCTCGAGCCTCTGGACGCCCAGATCATGGGCGGGCATGCTCCCGCGCCCCTCGAGGCAGGCGAGGGTTACATCCTTGGCCCCGCGCCGGAGGGCGCTCAAGGCCGCGTCCACGGCGGCATTGCCCCCGCCGATGACCAGGACGCGCTCTTTGAGACGGGGCGCCCTGCCCTGCTCGATGCTTTCGAGAAAATCAAGCCCGAGGAGCACGTCCTCATGATCCGCCCCCTGGAGGGGTATGCACCGGCCCCGCCACGCCCCCGTGCCAAGGAACACCGCGTCAAAACCCTGGTCCGCGAGGTCCCTCAAGTGTATGTCCCCGCCCAGGGTGCGGTTCGGAACAAAGTCCACGCCCAGGTCCAGGATGTCCCGGATTTCCCTGTCCAGGACCGCACGCGGCAGCCGGTACGAGGGTATGCCGTACCTCAGCATGCCGCCCGGCTCCTCGTGAGAGTCGAACACGGTCACCGCGTGCCCGCCCATTTTCAGGTAAAAAGCGGCGGTGAGCCCCGCGGGACCCGCCCCGATCACGGCCGCCTTCTTTCCCGTGGCCGGCGCCGCATGGAGGTCCCGTGCGCGCGACCCGGTTGCGCTGTCCGCTGCGTGTCGCTTGAGCGCGCATATGGCCACGGGCTCGTTCACCTCTCCCCTCCGGCACACGGCCTCGCAGGGACGGCCGCACACGCGGCCGAGCACCCCGGGGAGCGGGACCGTTTCCCGGATGATGGAAAGGGCCTCCCCAGATCTTCCCTGGGCGATGCGGCGGAGGTATTCCGGTATGTCCATGTGGACGGGGCACGCCTCCCGGCAGGGTACCAGCTCCTGCTCCCTCCTTCCCGTCCCCTTTTTCTTGTCCCGCAGGGCGCCCGTGGGACAGACCTCCACGCAGGCGGTGCACAAGCGGCACCCAGATTCCTCGAGTGTGGGGGCGAGGGTTCCGACCCGCACCCTGCCCTCGGTGTCCAGAACGAACCCAAGGGCCTCCACGCCCCTGAGATCACGGCAGGCCCGGACGCAGCGCGTGCAGCCGATGCAGAGATTGGCGTCGCGGATCATGAGGGGGTCGCCGTCCAGGACGGGAAAATCCGTGGGGACCCATTGCGGCGTGGATTCCGGAATGCCTATGGCTCGCGCCGCGTCCTGGAGCTCACAGAGCCCGAATTTTGGGCAGCACCTCTCTTTTTCAGGAACGTCGGCCGAACACGTGACCCGCGCGCATCCATCCTGCTGGGAGCAGGTGAGGCACGCGTGGGGATGCCCCGCGAGGATGGTCTGGAGGTTTTCCTGTCTCGCGGCCCGGACCCTTCCGCTGTCCGTGACCACCGCCATTCCGTCCTCGGCCGGGGTGGAGCACGAGTTCACGAGGCCTTCCCGACCTTCAACCTCCACCAGGCACAGGCCGCACTCTTTTCCCCGGCCTCCGGGCTTCGTGTTTTCCAGCCTCTGTCCGCCTTGATACACGATTGACGAGGCCCTCGCATCCCGGGCAGGGGGGAGGTCCGGGTGATGACAGAGCGCGGGGATGTAGATGCCCTCGCCCCGGGCGGCTTCCAGGAGGGTCGTGCCTTCCGGGACCCGGATTTCACGGCCGTTGATGATCAATCGGATCTCAGGCACGCGCCGCCTTCTTTCGCTTTTTCCACTTCTGGCAGAGGGTGCGGCCGAAGAGGGCCGCGCCGATCGCCCCGGCGAGCTGCGGATCCCACTCGGTCTTCATGAATTCAAGCCCCACCCTGTTCATGAGCCGCTCCATAACCCCGCGGTTCTTGGCCATGCCGCCCGTTGCGGCGAATTCGGGCGTGACCCCGAGCCGCTCCACCACCGAATGGATGTAGTCCGCCGTTGAGCTGCAGTAAGCGGCCAGGACCTGCTCCACGCCCCACCCCTTGCGGAGGAGCCCGACCGCCTCTGATTTTGCGTAGACCACACACGTGTTGGAAACAGCCGGGGGCTCTTCCGCGATCCGGAAAGACCACTCGCCGATATCCTGGATGGGGACGTTCACAAGGTCCGCGAAGACCTCCATACCGCGTCCCGTACCGGCCGCGCACTTGTCGTTCAGGATGAAGTCGATGACCTTGCCCTTCTCGTCGCACCGGATGGCCTTGATGTCCTGCCCGCCCACATCCAGGACCGTCCGCACCTCGGGGCCGTAGATGAAGTGTGCGCCCCGGGCGTGGCAGGCGACCTCGGTGAGGGACCTGTCCGCCATGGGCACGTTCACCCGGCCGTAGCCCGTCCCCACCACGTAGTCGATGCGCTCTTCAGGCAACCCGCTCAGGGGCTCCACGGCGAAGTCGAGGGCCCTCCGGGCGCTCTCCCGGCTGTTAAAACCGGTTCTCAGGCTTCCATAGGCAAGCATCTCTCCGTCCGCCATGACAACGGCCTGGGAGCTGACCGACCCCACGTCGACGCCCACGGTGACGAATTGAGCCTCTTGCCAGTTCACATCCGGATTTACCCAGTTGGACTCAGGCCATCTCCAGCACTCATGGGCCTGTTCTCCACTCATTGTGCCGTCCTCCAAATCCTACCTGCCTTGAACGATCCCTTTTTCATGCGGGCTGAGCGGCCCGGCTCAGGCGACCGGCCCCCCGGCCGCGGCGAGCGCGGCACCCAGGGCGGACGCGTATTCCGGGTCTTCGGGGACATGGATCTCGCCTATTTTGAGATCCCGCTTGATCGCCTCCACGATTCCCGGATTGCGGGCCACGCCGCCGATCATGACCACATCCTCCAGCACCCCGATCCGGCGGATCATCGAGACGAGCCGGCCGGCCATGGCATCGTGGACAGCCCTGCTGATGTCCTTCTTTTCGGCGTTCGCATGGATGAGGCCCACAACCTCGGATTCCGCAAACACGGCGCACTGGGCATTCATGGAGATGCCTTTGTCTGACTCCAGGGCCAGGGGCCCCATGTCCCGGACATCGGTCTCCAGGGCCCTCCCCATGGCCTCGATAAAAGAGCCCGCGCCTGCCGCGCACTTTTCGTTCACGACAAAGTCACTGACATTCCCGTTCCCGTCCAACCTGGCGGCCCGGGCCTCTTCGGCGCCCACGTCGATGACGGTCCTCGCGCCGGGAAAGTAATAAAGGGCGCCCCGGCCCATGGCTTCCCTTTCATCCACGATCGTGTCCGCCGGCTTCACCGAGTTCCTGCCGGAACCCGTCCCGCCGATCCTGTCCAGATCGCTTCGTTCAAGCCCCGCCTCCCGGAGGGCGGATTCCATGGACATCTCAACGGCCCCCACCGGCTGATACCCCGTGCGGGCGCTTGCCCTGCCCACGATTCGGCCGTCGTTCAGGATGACGGTTTTGGTGTTTTTTCCGCCACAATCGACTCCCGCTGTAATCATGGCATGGATCCCTCCTTGCGGCTGATTGGGTCGCGCGTCGCCCGGGCGAACGCAACCTGTCGTCCCAACAGCCTACCAGCTGGGAATCGCGGTGTCCAACTGTTCTCTTGTGTGAAGCGCTCCCAAAAACGAGTTCCCGGGCCGGTTTGAAAGGCGTTCACATCGTCCCACCCCGACTCAAATGCCCTTGCCCCGCGCGCACGGTCGTGATACTGTCCACCGATGCCTTTACAGAAAAAAGACATACAGGTTCGTTCAAAGGTATGGGTGGTGGACGAGCAGGGGGACGTCCTTTTCGGTCTGGGGAGACTCAAGATCCTCGAGGCAATCCAGAGGTGCGGGTCGATACACGCTGCGTCCAAGGAGCTCAAGATGAGCTACAGGGCCGTCTGGGGGAGGATCAAGGCCACCGAGGAGCGCCTGGGTAAGCAACTGCTGGTGAGAAATATAGGAGGCCCGGCCGGCGGGGGCTCGCAGCTGACGGAGTACGCCGAAACCCTGATGAAGGAATTTTTCAGAATGCACAAGGAGGTCATCGCCGATACGGACAGGAGTTTTGAGGAGATCCTTCTCCCCGCGATCGTCGAAACGCCGTCCAAAAAGGCGGGGAACTCCTGAAGCGGCTAGTCGAGCACCCTTCTCAGATTGATGAAATTGCTTCTGTCGAAACCGAGGGTCTTGAAAAAAGACAGGAGATCCGTGGAATCCCACCTCACCGAAGTGTAGATGTTTTTTATCCCCATCTGCCTGTAATGGGAAAAGACCTCCGTGGCCAGGGCCCTGCCGATGTCCTGCCCCATGAATTTCGGGTCCACCCCGAGAAGGGCGATCCAGGCGCTTCTCTCGGATCCAAAGACGCCGTCGAGGACACTGCTGATCATGTAACCGATGACCCGCCCCTCGTGTTCGGCCACAAAGCAGGCATTTTCCTGGTGCTGGGTGTATCCTCTGACAATATCCAGATATTCCCTGGTGGGCTTTGACTTGGTGATCCGCTCCTGGATCGCTCCGATTGCCGCCACATCGTCTTCCCGGATTCTTCTCAGGGTCACTTCCAAGCTTTGATTTCCTCCTTGGCGCCTCAGCGCAACTCTCTAATCTATTCGAATAATCTTTACGTTGTGATCGACCCAGTCCGGGGGAAGATAGACTCTGCCGCTGTTCCCACTCAGCTTGACCTTTTTTTCGATCATCTCCTCTCCATAGACCTCGAATTTAACCTTGCCTTTAGCGGAAACAGTCTTTTCAGAGTCATTATTGCGTTTTTGTGTGGTCACTTTTTACTCTTTATCAAAGATTTATTAAATTCTACATGATAAAAACGTCGTACTACGGAACGACCCGGTCAGATATATTAATTACATTTTAGCTATAAAATAACTATAGGTAGGCCGTTTGACCCTGTCAAGAAAAAATGTTTTAATCTGGACCACTTTGCGCGGTTATGGAGGACCAATGAATACGAGTATCGATCCAGTTTATTTGAGGCCGACATCGATCATTGACAGCGACAATGAAAAGGTGATCGCCTATGCCCTGAAAAAAACCCAAGGCGCCGAGGATGACGTGTCGCGGGCGGTGAGCCTTTTTTATGCCGTGAGAGATGAAATCCGCTACACCCCCTATTACCCCTTTTACCTGCCTGAGCATTACAGGGCCGGGCGTGTGCTGGATGCCGGCTGCGGATACTGCGTACCCAAGGCGGCGCTTCTCTGCGCCCTCGGCAGGGTGTGCGGCATACCCAGCCGCCTGGGCTTCGCCCACGTCCGCAATCACCTCTCCACCACCCAGCTCAGGGAGTACATGGGGACGGATCTCTTCGTCTTTCACGGGTACAACGAATTTTATTTGAACGGCTGCTGGGTCAAGGCCACGGCCGCCTTCAACAAGGAGCTTTGCCAGCACTTCGGGGTGGGGCCCATTGAGTTTGACGGCAGGCACGACGCCATGCTCCAGGAGACCAACAGCAGAAAAGAGAGGTTCATGGAATATGTGGAATATGTCGGGACCTTCGACGATGTACCCCTGGGGCTGATCCTCAGGGGGTGGGAAGAGGCCTATGGAGTGGCCAAGGTGCAGTCCTGGATTGATGGCTTCGAAAAAGGCGAGGGAATGCTCTTCAGGAAATTCAATGAGGAAGAACCTCTCAAGGACTGATGCGCAGTTCCCGCGCTCCGGCATCACGCCGGATCGGCGGCCCCTGGTCCAGGAACGGAGATCCCCTTCCCCTCACCGCAAGGGAAACCTCGTCCCCGGTTCCAGTGGAGGAAGGTGCAGTCAAACCGCTCAGTGAGTTGGACGTGTTTTCCGTGGAAGTCCTCAGTGCCCCCGGCACTGTCATCTTCGGGGAGCTCAGACCCTGCAGCCGTTGTTTACCGCCTCTATGTTGGCCTTTTCCATCCGTGCCAGAAATCTGGCCCACCAGCCCTTTTTTTTGGCGTCTTTTTTCTTCTTGGTCTTCTTTTTACTCATGTTGGATTCCCTTGGAATACCCCCGGGCGGGTTTTCTTTTCACCGGCCCGGTGATTTGCGACTCGCATAAAAAATATATTATAATCCGATTCGAGATTCAGGGCAAACACCAAAGCCGCGCCCTGCTTCATTGTACACAGACATGCATAATGAGAACATTTTTATAAAAAGGTTTCGGATGTAGACTCGATACAGGAGGGGGCGTTGTAAAAAACCTTCAAGGCCTCGGAGAAATTCTATGAAATTCGAAGACAAGACTTTCAAGGGAGAAGAACTGCGACTCGACGGAAACGAATATTCAGCCTGCGTTTTTGTCGATTGCGAGTTTCAGTTCGGCGGGATGGGCTTTGTCGCCTTCAGCAACTGCCGTTTCGACAACTGCCGGTGGAGTTTCGTGGATGCGGCGTCCAACACACTCCGTTTCATGGCCGGGCTCTACCACGGACTCGGTGGCGGTGGGCGGCAGCTCATAGAGCAGCTGTTCGACAGCATCAGAAAAAACCCGCCCCCCGGCATGCCCCAGGCGACGGAAGGCGGCCTGGCCTGATTCAGGCCTCTTGCGCGGGAGGGGGATCAGGGTCCGATGGGTATCGGCAGATGCCTTTTATACTGTGCATCAGGTGTAAGAGTTCGTCAAAAGTGTCCGGCTTGGTGAAGAACCTGGAAACCCCCAAATCCATGCAGTACTCCCTGTCCTCCGGGGAGTCCGACGTGGTGAGGACAACGATGGGCATTTGCCTGTACTCCGAGGCCTGCCTGATCCTCCACAGGGCTTCCCGCCCGTCCATCAGCGGCATATTCAGGTCCAGCAGAAGGCATGAAGGCCGGAGCGCCGCATTGGCATCCTGGTATCGTTCCCTGCGAAAAAGATAGTCGAGAAGCTCCTCCCCGTTTTCGACAAAGACCATGGAGCCGGTTATCTCGCATGATTCAAAGGCCCCTTGGATCAGGAACTGATCATCAGGGTCGTCCTCGGCGACAAGAATCGTGATAAATCGGTCTTTCGACCGGGTCCCGTCCATGATACCCCTTGCCCCCTCCCGCCGGAATCCATTCGGCGCTTCCCCAACCACCTTCACCGCCACCCCTCAATTTTTCCTGCCCTTTTTCTTGGGATGAATCGGTGTGTTGACGACCAGGGCGGACAGGTTGTCGGACCGCCGTATGTCCAGCTCGAGCCCTTCTTTCTCAATATCGAAATATTTGGAAACCACCTTGACTATATCCCGCTGGAGCCTTTCGAGCACCTCTTCCGAGATCTCGAGTTTATCATAGACCAGGGCGAACTTGAGCCGCTTTTTAGCCACATCGCTGCTCGAGTCTTTACCGAAGAGCCTACGTAAGAATCCGCTGTGCATTCCTCCCCCTATCTGCTGAAGCCGAACTTCCGCCCGAGCCTCTTCCAGAATCTCCCCTGCCGCCCGGGCAGTTCAACGGGCAGATCCGTTTGACCGTTGAGCCGCATGGCAATCCCTCGGAAGGCCTCACCGGCCCTGGACTCCTTTTCAAGGACCAGTGGGGTGCCCGTGTTCGTCGAGACGACCACATGGTCGTCAATGGGGACCAGGCCGACCAGATCAATGGAAAGCACCTCCTGGACGTCCACGTGGCTCAGCATGTCCCCCCTCTCCACCAGCTCGGGGACGATCCGGTTGATCACCAGCTTCGGGGTGATGGACCGAGCATAGAGGAGCCCGATCACCCGATCCGCGTCCCTGACCGAAGAGACCTCCGGGGTGCAGATGACGAGGGCCTCGTCCGCCGCGGCGATGGCATTCTCAAAACCCCTTTCTATACCGGCAGGGCAGTCCATCAGGATGAAATCGAATTCATTCCGTAGCTTCTTGACCAACTCGACCATGTCCTTCGGAGAAACCACATCCTTGTTGTCGTTCTGGGAAGCCGGGATCAGATAGAGGTTTTCTATGCGCCTGTCCTTGATGGTTCCTTGATTGAGTTTGCATTTTCCTTTAATCACATCCACGATATTGAAAACGATGCGGTTTTCGAGCCCCATGACCACATCGAGATTTCTTAGACCGATATCCAGGTCGACGACGACCACCTTTTTGCCCTCCAGGGCCAGCGCCGCTCCAATGGACGCCGTTGCGGTCGTTTTACCGACGCCGCCTTTGCCTGACGTTATCACAATGCTTTTTCCTACCACCGTGCACCTCTGGTCATCAATGGGTTTGAGGGCGGTCACCCGCCGCAAGAGAAACGCCGCGAACCGGGAATCGCCCCGCCTGGCATCTCTGGAAAAGTGTCGACTCCACTTTATTTCATTCGGGGTTTATCGTCCGAAATGTCCAATGAATATCTATTGAGGAAACTTGATGTCCCTACCGGACCTCTGGCCAGGGAAGCCGGCCGAAAGGGTTGGCTTTCAAGTAATCGTCCACGACGATGGCACCGTTTTCCACCCGCGCGAACTCCACCGCACTCCCTCCGGCGGACGGCAATCCGCCGGCCACGATGGCTCCGATCCGGACCTGGGTCGGTTTGAATTTCAGGGCCAGGATGATGGACTCCTCATTGTCCGGCTGTCCTGCCGCGGCCTTGCCGGAGAGGTTTCCCAGAACCAGGACGTCCCCGCCGGCGAAGATTTCCGCTCCAGGGTTCACGTCTCCCATAATCAGCAGGTGTTTCCTGGCCGTGACCTTCTGCCCCGAGCGGACCCGGCCTGAAAGCACGAGCATGTCGCTCCTGCGATAGGACCAGCTGTCGGCCATGTCCCGCAGCCTTTTCCTCTCGACCAGGGACATGGGTTCCCTAGGCGGGGGAGTCACGTCCCCTACCTTGAAGTTTTCCTTAAGAAAGACCTCGAGCTCCTTAATGAGCGCCTCGTGGTCCGACCCCTCTCCCGTGTCGATCACGACCCGCGCATCCACGGCAAGATGCTGCAACCTTTTGAAGAGATCTCCCATCTGCTGCTTGATGTCTTCAAGGGGACTTTCGGGATTCAAGGTGACCCAAAGGCTGTCGCCGACTCCCTTGAGGCGGACCGGAGGGGGTGGATTGTTGTCCCTAGTGGTCATAAACGAACACTTACCTTCTTCCGTGCCGGACGCCTCTATACAGCGATCCGGTTGTTGGCCAGAAATATATAAAAACCGGGTCCAAGTCAACAACAGATTCACAACCGGCCCGGTTTGGCGTGCAAGCTCGGGCCTTTCCATTTCACTCTTGACAACGGATGGCCATATTTCTTAATTTCCTTCGCTTTGATGCCGATGGCAACCTGTGATGGGCAAGGGAATCCGAATCCCCCTTTAAGGAACGCATCACCCGGGTTGATTCCCGGTTTTATAAGGATTGGAGAAAACAAGATGGAGCACTCATTGTTAGGCTGGTTTTTCCGCGGGGCCCCGGGGGCCGTCGTGCTCGTGCTCGCGTCGTTTCAGCTGACAGCGGCACAGGAATTCCACGAACCCCCGCAGCATCCTCCCGAGCCTGCGCCCGAGGCCGCGCCCCCCCAGACGCCGCCCCCCGGTCCGCAGGCCCCAGCACCGGAAATGAACAGGCCCGCGCCGGACATCCTCATGCCGCCTGCGCCCCCTGCCACGGACCCCCTGCCCGAGGCCGCGCCATCACCCGCCTTCGGGAACGGTATCCCCACCCTGGGCCAGCGGCTGAAGATGCTGAATCTTCAGGAGGACATCGACAGGCTGGACGAGGCGGCACGTCAGCGAAAAGCTCAAATCGATGACCTGGCCGGGGAAATAGCCGAGGGGGAATATGCCGTCGGCGTCCTCAAAGAACGTATCCGTGTCTTTTCAGAGGAAAAGGAAAGCATTCTCAAGGAAAGGGACGACATCCGAAGGTCCCTGGAATCCTTTCGCCGGGAGCTGACCGACAATGATTTCTTCATGAAAGTGAAAATCAACATGCGCACCGCCGCGGCGCCCGGCCACCCGCTGACGCTCAGTCTCCTGGATTATTTCATCGGCTCCATGGATGGGGGAATTCGAGGGATTCCCCAGATGATGGAATACCTCCAGAGAGAGTACATCGACAAGGTCTCGGCCAAGCTCCAGGCCTGGATCGAGTGGGCGAACACTCAGCCCGCGAGCCAGCGGGAGGCCCAGCTCCAGTGGGGAAAGAACCGCTATGAGCCCATCCTGGCCTCCTACGAAAAGCAGATGCAGGACTACCGCGAAAGGCTCAAAAACCACATGGAGGCCAAGGATCGGCTGCTCGCGATGCGGCCGACCGTGCAAGGCGCCGATGCCCGCATCCGCCAGATCGAGCTGCGCGCCCAGGAGCTTGACCGTCTGATCGGAGAGGACTCCCGTGACCTCGGAGACTACGGCAATCTCTCCTCTTTGCGATCCCAAAAGGAGCGCCTGGAGCGATTGCAGGGCTATGAGGACGATTACCGGAATACGCTGGCGGCGCGCCTGGAAGGGCTGAAAACAGGAACCGGAAGCGGACAGCAAGAGGCGGGCAAGGCCCTGCCCGCCCCCGCGCCGCCCGCCCGGGAGGAACCCGAGGCTGAATCCCCGGCCGAGGAAAAGGCACCCGAGCCCGAGCCGGAGAGACCACGGGAAGAGCCGGAGACCGTGGAAGACCTTGACGGCAAAAGGGCGCGACTCCAGCAGGACATCCAGTACCATCTGCGGAATCGGGACCGGGCCCTGGCCGAACTCCGCTCTATCCAACAAAGGAACGGCACGGAGGAGCAGCAGGCGGACCTTCGATCCCGTATCGCCGCGTCCGAGGAATTCGCCCTGGCAGCGGGCAACGAGCTCAAGCGTTTGGGGGGGAGCCCCGAGGCCTACGTGCGGGAGGACCTGAGCAGCTACGACCCATACAAGCTCACCCAGACCGATCTCACATTGATGGAGATCACGGCGCGGGAGAGGGCCGAGAGAGAGGCCACAGATCAGATCGTCAAGACGAGGGAATTCATCCGCAACACCACGGACACCGCCGATGCCGTGGACCTGATCCAGAAGCTGGAAAGAATCGCCGGGTTTGACAACCAGGGAGGTCTCCGGGATTTCGAACGCCTGGACGCGGTGCGCGAGTTCCGCAAAACGGTTTACGAGACCCGCACCCAGGCCGACTTTTCACGTGAAATGCTGGAGGCGACCCTGGCGGATATCGACAACACGGCCTACGAGATCGGCGCGGGCCGGGTGCAGACAGGGGCCGCCCTCACACTCGCCCTGGGTACGGGGGCCCTGGGCATGACCGCCATGGCAGGCCAGGCAGGTCTCCTGACCGTGACCGCGGGCGGCAGCGCGTTGGGCGCCCAGGCGGCGGCGGCCGGAAAGGTGCTGCTGGTCTACAACATCTCCACGGGCACGATCTCCGGCTACTCCCAAAACGGCGTCAAGGGGGCGCTCGAGGGGGCGGGCAAGGAAACCCTGCCCATCAACACCTACATCGCCATCCGTGACGGCAAGGGCGGCGCCTCGGTTGCCGTGGGGCTGTGGCAGGACGCCGGCAACGTCCTTCAGATTTACAGCTTCACCAAATCATTGAAATCCGCCTTCCAGGCACGTTCCGCGGCCCATGCGGAGGCCGGTTTGAAAGGGCCTGAGGCCGCGTTCAACCGCTCGTGGAAGCTGGACCAGGCCCAGGCCGACTTCCTGTCCACCCAGATGAGCGCCCAGACCACAACCGTCAATTCCGCGGGGCTGCAGGATTCCCAGGCCCCTGCCGCGGGCTCCGCCCCCCGTGCCGACAAAGGGGCAGGCAACCCGAGCGGCCCGTCCGCGGGCTCGGGGACGGCGGCATCCGCCGCACTCGGCGGCATCCCCCTGGGCAGGTCCCTGGGCGCCGGCAAGGAGGCTAGCGGGCCCTTCAAGCCGGGCGAATCCATCACCGGTCTGTCCCAGGCGGGCCTGCAAGGTTCCACAGACAGCGCCGCCCTTTCCCCGGTTTTGACAGAGGGAGCGACAATGTCCGAGGTGCAGTCCGCCGCCCGTGCTCTCATCCAGGATTTTGACGGCCGGATGCTCCCGGCCCTGGATGCGCTCAATTCAACCGCGGCCGGACGCGGCGCCGTGGATCTGACCCCGCACCTCGAGAGGCAGGTGAACATCCTTCGCGGCCTGGCCGAGGGTCAATACAGCGCCGTGGTGGCCGATGAGCTCATGCGCCGGGACACGGGCGAAGGCCTCGCCCGATCCATGGCGCGGGTTTCAGGGACCATCCAGTACGTTCTCAATCTTTAAAAAGGGAGAATTCGACATGAAATTGCGTTTGACAGCCCTTGTCCCAATCATAGCCCTTGCGGCGGCGCTTCCGGTATCCGCCGCGTCCACCGAGAAGCTGGAGGCCCAAGTGAGCTCGGCCCTTCAGGAGGACAACAGCCAAAATCTCGAGAAGGCGGTCGCAAGGCTCAAGAAAGCCGATCCGTCCAATCCTGTTCTGGCGCGGGGACTCGTCAGGCTGGTCGGGATGGGCGATGACTCCCTCACCTACGAGGCCCTGTCCACCCTGAATGCGGCAATTGACGAAAACCCGGAGGACGCATCTCTCAAGCGTACGCGCGCCCTTTTCATTGTGAGCGCCCCATGGCAGCGCCTGGCCCTCGCGGATCTGGAGGAGGTGATCGCCTCGGAGGACCCCGGAGCCGCCGCGCTTCAGGCATTCGTGGACGCGGCGGCCGCAAACGACCGTACCGATCTCGGGGAGGCGAGGATTTCGGAACTCCTCGGGAAGAACCGCGACCCCGGGCTCCTTCGCGCCCGGGCAGACATCCGTTACATCCGCGGTGATTTGAAAGGGGCCCTTGAGGATCTGGAGGAGGCCGCCGCCGTCAGCCCCGCCACCCTGGAGGATCACCTGTTGCGTTATCGAATCCACTCACAACAGGGAGAAGTCGAGGCCGCGCTTGGGGATGTGGACTCCATGCGGCGGATCCTTCCCCTGGACCGGGGGCTCATGCGGATGCAGGCCGCCCTGCTTGTCCGGCTGGGGCGGCACGAGGAGGCCCACGAAAGGCTCCTCGAGGCAAACGAATGAACCGCGCATCAGGTGCGGCGCTGGAAGGGTGAAGCGAGTTTGTACCGCACGTGCTGAAAGAGGTTCCTTATCCAGGAATCACCCCAGAGCCTGTCCGAGAGATCCTTGTGAACGATGAACATCGTGTCGTCGAAATCCCAGAACACGAGGGTTTTTCCGCTGGGTTTGAACTCGACCAGGTCTTCGATGTTTCGCAGGTTTGCCACGTGCATCATGAGGTAGTCCGCCTGGGTTTCGGACAGTTCGTCGAAGAGTCTTTTTGTCAGGACATCCAAATGGAGGTACGTGGATGAGGTGATCCAGAATATACGGCCCGTCGGTACCTCGGGGTACTTCCGGCCCACGTAACGGACCACGCTGCTTGAGATGGAGCTTATCAGGACATCCTTTTCCCGTTTGCGGGCGAGGACGTCCCTCATGATCTCGTCGACCAGGCGTTCGTCCTCGCGATCATCTCCCTGGGATTTTATCTCGATGTTGACCTTCTTCTTCAGGAGGGGGGCCACTTCGTCATAGGCGGCTATTTCCCCGCCGGTGGCCTCTGAAAGCTCGGCAAACGTCATCTCGCCGACGGCCTGAGCCATGCCATCGAGTCTCCACAGGGTCCTGTCGTGATAGACGACGATCCTGTTGTCCCTTGAGTACTGGACGTCGAACTCCACAAAGGCGTACCTCCTGTTGTGGTCCGCCGACAGGAGGGCCGCCCGGGAGTTCTCCCTGTATTTGTCAGATGCCCCGCGATGGGCCCCCATCGTGCACCGGTAGCCGTAACGGGTGCGGCTGCTTCTCCCCTCCTCTTCCAGCACCTCGTCGAGACCGGTCTCGTAGGGTGGCACGGTGCAGCCGGGCGCGAAGCCGGCGAGCAGGACGCACAAGATAAAAGGCGCTATTTTTCGGACGGCGTCTGCGATCATGCGCTTATAATAGCCGCCGCCGCAAGCTTGAACAAGTGCCGCCCATAAACACTCCGCAATATAAACCGGCTCCAGGCCGAAGGTCTCGATTGAAAAACAAAAGGGGACACAATGTCCCCTTTCTTAACGTTCATGGAAGGCTGTTATAAAAATCAACCTGCTCTTTTCTTCCTCGCCTCGGCCAGTTTTTCACCCAAATTCTGCTCCTTGGCCACCTTCCGTCTCTTCGCTGACAGATATTTCGCGGCCAGCGGCTGCCTCGCCTTGAACCCGTATTTGGCCCGGTACTCTTTCGGGGTGAGGTCATGCTCAGCCAAGTGGCGTTTGGTGAGAATCTTAAACTGCTTGCCGCATTCGAGACATGTAATGCTCGCCTGTTTTATCGATTTCTTGGGATCCATCTCGGGAGCCGGCGATTCTTCAGCCTCTATTCCTTCCTCATTGGCCTTTACACTTTTTAAAGATTCGTAGGTTTTCTTGATCAGTTCATTAATCTCTTCCGGGGAGAGCTTTGCTACCCCCGCTTGAGCTGAAACGATTTCCGCTGCCAATTCATACAGTGATTTGGGCATGTCAGACTCCTATAGATAAATTGATGTATTTCTAATAATCAATAACTATAATGACAGATATGTCAAGAAAAAAAATTGAGAAAAATTTCTTTATCAGCCTTTTTTAAAGATTTTCGGGTTACTGTCGGCGAAAAACCCTTTACATTTGACTTCTTGAAATCATCCACTAAAACGGTTTATAGTCCCATGTTTACCTTGCACTTGGAGGTGCTTAAAAAATTTGTCTATGGATGGCCACAACTATCGATGAAAGCCCAGCCGGAATCGACCGTGCCAAACCGGTTGGAACCGAGGATTGAAGAACCATAAGAAAACCAATACTGGCCAGCGGGCGCGTTTGTAGCTTGACACGATCATTCTCGATTGCCGAAATGGTCGCCTGTGGGATAGCGGTCAGCGCCGACACTGTGATCGAAGCGAGTTGAAAAAGAAGAGCGGAGATTCGGGAATATCGAGCATGACAGTATTTGTCAAACAATCCCAACTGGCCCTTGTAGTAACGATGAATGAATAGTTTTTGTTAGAAATTAGTCTTGAACAGTACGAAAAAATAAAAGATAAAATAGACAAAAATAAAAAAAAACAGATTCCAATGGCCGTTATTTTTAATTAAGAGCTGCCATTTGAAATAGATAATATATTTCAACTTTGCATATTTCAACGAAGGAGTGAATCTTTTTACATTGACACAATATGATCGATATTTATCTTGAAAAATATTGAGCAACCTTGCTTCCTCTCTTTTCACTCGGTTCGTGACATAGAAATAATAAAACATTACAAAAATGCTTATAATCCATATCTTACCGACAGTTGACACAACTCCAAGAAGCAGGAAAAATCGCCCGAGATACATAGGATTTCTTGTCAGGCTGTAAGGGCCTCTGAATGCCAGTGTCCTGTTTTTGTCAAGGGAGGCGAAGCTCCAAACCTGGATCAATTCTCCAAAAAGACTGACGAGGAATCCCGGGAAGAGAAGATCAGGCCTCATGTGAGGAAGGATGAGGATGAACAGGGCAAAGCCTATAGGATACCGAATATTTACCATGAATGTGCGTATTTTTTGATCGTTGAAGACAAGATTTATTCTATCAGCAATATTTGTGCCCATTCTTTATTCCTGCGATCGGGGATTTTCCGAAGCGATTGGATCATGAAGAATACGTGAAATGATCTTTAGCTCCACGCATAGGAAATTTTTATATGGAATTTAGCAGATTAGAATGAAGAAATGGTGAAGCCAGGAAGAGGGGAATGATGTAGTGCGGCAAGGACGGTAGACCAGCGATCGTTTGCAGCGAGAACCAGATCGGCGGCGATCAGGACAATCAAACCGAGCGACAGCAGCCTGCCGTACGGATAGGCCGATCCGAATAGACCGGGTTCTCGGACGAGATGTCCATGAACAGGCTGACCAGGCCGAGCACCCAGACACCGGCCGGAATGCGCTTCAACGGCTTGTGCGTCTTCATGACAGGCGGACTGCCCTCCTTGATAAAGGGCTTTTTACTGGTTCAGAGGCAGACGGATGATCACCGTTGTCAGGCTCCCGACGTCACTGTCAAAGCCCACCGAGCCCCCGTGAAGCTCCACGATTCTTTTCACCATGGCCAGGCCCAGGCCCGAGCCGCCGTACTCCGTGGACCTGGATTTTTCAGCGCGGTAGAACTGTTGAAAGACATTGGGGACTTCGGACCTGGGTACCCCCGGCCCCGTGTTGGCCACGGTGATCGTCAAGTCGACATCGCCCGCCTCGGCCGCGATGTCCACTCTCCCGCCACGGACGTTGTATTTGAGAGCGTTGTCCAGGATATTTGAGAACGCTCGATGCAGCATTTCATCATCCCCCTGGATGAGGAGTCCTCTCGGAAGATGGACATCCATTCTAATGTCCTGCGCATCCGCCAGATAGCGATATTCGGAAATCAGGGACGACAAAAGCCCGGTCACAGGGACCGCCTTGGGTTCAATGCCTATCAACGTCTCCAGTGACGACAGGTTCAGGAGATCCTTGACCAGCCTCTCCATGCGCAAAACCTGCTCGTTCAACCGCAGGAGGTTCTCCCTCAAAGAGATTGGGAGGCTGTCCATGTCCTGCGAGGCAAGGATCTCTCCGATGGCCAGTCGCATGGTCGTGAGGGGGGTCTTCAACTCGTGGGACGTGTCGAAAAGAAAATCCCTTTGTCTCACGAAGGAATACTGCAGACGGTCCAGCATCCGGTTGATGGTCCTTGCAAGTTCGTTGAACTCATCACGCCCGGAATCCACGGGTATTCTGATATCCAGGTTCTTTTCGCCGATGTGGTGGGCAAGGTCCCGCATCACTCCGATCGGCCTCAGTATCCTGCCGGCCACAAAATAGCTGATGACGATGAGGGCGAGACTGGAAAAGGTGAGCCCCGCGACAATACCAAGGATCAGTTCCCTGATCTCCTCTTTCAACTTGATCATGGGGAGGCCGATCTGCAGGCCGAGTTCGACCCCGTAAAGAGTGTCCGTGAAACCCCTGATCCTGAAGGGCACCTCCGGGCTGGGCCCCTGCCCGATGTCTATTTGACCCGTGGGGACAACGGCTTCCGCAACGGCGCCGGAGCCGGGTTTCGCAGCGGGAAGCTCTATCAGGCTCGCAAGTTCCGATTCATAGAGCACTCGGCCGGAGTGTCTCTCATAAATTTTGATCCAGTTGGGCCTGGGGGAACCTCGCTCTCGGAGGGCGGCACGGATATCGCCCACCCCGGCGCCTGGTCCGAGCGCCTCGATCGCATCGAAGGCCCGATCCGCCTCTTTTTCCAACTCGCTGTCCAGCAGATCATAAGGCTGTTCGATCAGTTCGTAGAAGATGATCACGGAAAAAAGGAGGCTCGCGAGGAATCCGGAGCCCGCAACCAGGAGGGCGATTCTTCTCTTTACGGTCATTCTTCGGGGTCCTCGATGATGTATCCGAAACCCCGGAGGGTCCGGATGATGCCGCCCCTGGTGTCCCCGATCTTGTGCCGCAGGTTTTTGATGTGAACATCCATGAAATTGGACATGTTGAAGGGGTCGAAGTCATCCCCCCACACGTGCTCGGCCAGGCTGAAGCGCGAGACCGCGCGGTTCTTGTTGTACAGCAGGAACTCGAGGATCGAGAATTCCTTCGGGGTCAGTTCAACGGGCGCTCCCCCTTTTATCACCTTGCGGCTTACCGTGTCGAGCTTTAGATCCTTTATCCGAAGGAGGATTTCCGAGGGACTCGCGTGTCTCCTGAGCAGTGCGCGAATGCGGGCCATGAGTTCATCCGGGGAAAAGGGCTTGGCCAGGTAGTCATCCGCGCCGAGATCGAGCCCCTTCACCCTGTCCTTCACATCGCCTTTTGCGGTGAGCATGAGGACCGGTGTTTCGATCCCGGCCTCGCGTGCGTGCCCCAAGACGGTCAATCCGTCTATCTTCGGCATCATGATGTCGAGAATGATGAGATCAGAAGGGTTTTCGAACAGTTTGTCCAATGCCTCCTCGCCGTCCGATGCCGTTTCAATGATATAGCGCCGGCTCGTCAGAATCTGTTCCAGCTGCTGCATCAGTGCGTGGTCGTCATCAACTATCAAGATCTTCATCGGTAATCCCATTTGAATTGGTTCTTGTTCTTAACCACCTGGACCTCTCAAGACCACCCCCCCACTACCGGCATGCGGCAATGCGACGAAACGCAATGCCCGTCAAAAGGCCCGGTGTGTCGGATTTTTCAATACCGCAAATACACGTATCCGGACGGGCCGTTCACATCCTGATAAACAGGCTTGGGCAGCCAGTCCTCCCATGCGGTCTGATTATGTTTTCTGGCGATGACGACTATTTTGCCCTGATGTGCGTTCACCAGATCGGAAAGCGACCTGCGTGTGAGCCTTCTTCCTTCGGCATCCGCATAATTCAACCCATAGTCCAGTTCGCCCGGGCTCCCCAGTATAAAAACATCACTTCGGTTCAGGTACCAGCACACCGCTCCTATTGTGTCTTCATCCGAGATAACGATATCGTTTTGAGAAATTTCTGAAAGATGTTTTTTCAGTAAAAGCCCAGGTATCCTTGATTCACATGTCGGCCCGGGGACAATAAAGTGTGCCAGGAAGAACAGCAGGAGGGGCGCAACTCCTGTGAATACCGTTTTTTTGGGCCCACCGCGGCTTTCCAGCGCCGCAAGGCAGAAAACGATGAAAAAAACAAACCCATTGACAGCCATGATCGTCTTCCACATATGGTCAAAGGGACGGATCCCCCCATAACCGAAAAGCTGAACAGCCGCCAATGCCGCCAGGAGCGCGCCGAAGACGCCCGCATTTCCCATCAACCCCCAGCGAAGCAGCCTGTTTTGCTTCTTTCCCAGCGGTTCGTGCGAGAGCCCAAGGGCAATGAGTACGGCGAAAGGCGGAAAGCAGGGAAGTATGTACGTCAGGAGCTTTCCATTGGACACCGAAAAAAACAGAAAGGGAAGCAGGAACCAGCAGAGGGAGAATCTCAGCATCCGTTCTGCCGGCCCCTGAACATTCAGGAATCTTTTAATTCCGGGCGCTGCCGCGGGGATCAGGAACGTCCACGGCAGGAATGCGGCGGGCGCGATGATGAAAAAATACCAGAAGGACTCCTTGTGCTGAGCGCTGTCTGCCAGAAAGCGGCGCACGTGTTCGTTCCAGAAAAAGAACCGCCAGAAATCAGGTTCTCTGAGGTGTATGAAGATTCCCCAGGGCGACGCCACGAGAAGCGCGGTGAATACGGGAATCAGGCTCATCCGAAAAAGATCGCGAAACCGCCTCTCCCAGATGAGATACGAGGCCAGCGCCAGGGCGGGGACGGCGAAGGCAAGGAACCCCTTGGTCAGAAAGGAAAGCCCGCATCCGAGGCCGCTCAGGAAAAGGAAACCCCTCTCTTTCCAGGACCCCCGGGGCTCTTCCGTGGCCAGATAAAATGAGGCTGTGGTGACGGTCAGGAAAAACGAGAAGGGGGTGTCAAGGACCGCGGAGTTGCCCACCCCGAAGACCTCGAAACAGGACAGGAAGATGAGCGCGCCCAGTACGGAGGCTTCACTCCACCCTCCGGGCTCCCGTGAAAGCACCCTGCCCATCAAGAGGAACACCGTCAGGGCCGTGAGGCCGGCGGCGAGGGCCGAGGGCAATCGAACCGCAAAGGCGTTTTCCCCGAACAGCACCATGGAGGCGGCATTCATCCAGTAGCCAAGAGGCGGTTTTTCAAAGTAGCGAAGTCCGTTGAAATGGGGAACAACCCAGTCTCCGCTGGCGATCATTTCCCTTGGAATCTCCGCGTAGCGTGTCTCGTCGACCACGAAGAGCTCCGCCGCCCCCAGCGGCAGGATATAGCCGATGAAGAAAAGACCGAAGACCAGGAGTGCATAAATTCTTCGCGGTTTTCTAGTAAGTTGTGAAAAGGAGAATCGCATAAATCCAATGACTTCCTGATGTGCCGGGATGTGTCACTCACCCTGGACGGCCAGCCAGCCGTCTCTTCCGGCCACGGTCGCCTGATCGGCCCCGGATTCCTCTATCTTATCGACACTGGAGATTATCTCACCGAGAGGCGCGAAGGATATCCCCCTCTCGGCAGCCCTTTTCAGAAATCCACGAAACAGGGAGAGAAACACAATCCCCTCAACCTCTGCATGGATGGTCAACACATTCAGGCGATCCGGCCGCATCAAACCGAGAAGATATTCGTTGTACGTCTCGACCGTGCACTCAAGCCCTATGACTTCATCAAAGGTGGGCAGGGTGGTGGGGACTTGAATGTGGCTGAGCCGGCGGTTTTCTATCACCGCGTGGAAAAGGGAATACCCCCGGCAGGTGGACTCGAAGCGGAAAGGGAAACGGTCGAGCGCGAGAAGGGCGTCGGGTGTGACCCGCCAGCCGGGCGCGGCAAAGCAGGTCGGAGCCTCTCCCAGGATGTCGGAGAGCGCGTCGTATCCCTTTTGAATCTCGGCGGCCACGGCATGCCTGTCCCAACCCGCGACCCGGCTCTGCCAGCGGTGATGATCCCAGGCATGGAGGCCTACTTCATGGCCGGCATCGGCGGTTTTCCGTATCGGATCCCGGCACAGCCTTCCGATCAACGGCCCGTGCCACAGGAGACCTCTTGCGAGGATGTCCCAGCCGTAGAGACGCGCCGCATTGGTCCGGAGCATCTTGGCCAGGAAAACCGGACGCATGAGACGCCACAGGTGCCGGCCCATGTTGTCCGGCCCGACCGAAAAAAAGAAGCTCGCCCGGAGGTGATTGCGGGACAGGGTGTCGAGGAGGTTGGGAACCCCGTCACGGGTGCCCCGAAAGGTGTCGACATCGACCCGGAGGCCCGCGATCATGGCTTCACTTCCCCACTGTCGGCCACATCCCGCAGGAAAAAATCCAGGGTCTCCTTGACCGACCTCTCGAAGGGCACCTTGGGTTCCCAGCCGAGAAGCCTTCGAGCCTGGCGGATGGACGGGCGGCGGTGCTGCACGTCCTGGTACCCTGGTCCGTAATAGGCACGTGCCTCAACGTATTGGAGCCCCGCATCCGGCGGGAAAAAATTGCGCAGCGGATGCGAGGCGAATTTGTCACGGAGAATTTCTGCAAGCCTCTTCATGCTGTACTCGTTGTCCGGGTTCCCGACATTGAAGATGCGGCCGTTGCAGCATTCATCCCTGTCCTCGATGATTCTGAAAAGGCACTCGATGCCGTCCTTTATGTCCGTGAAGCACCGTTGCTGCCCGCCACCGTCAACCAGTCTAATGGGGCTCCCCTCGACCAGGTTCAGGATGAACTGGGTGATCACCCTGGAGCTGCCGATCCTGGCGGACTGCAGGGAGTCGAGTCTTGGCCCTATCCAGTTGAAGGGGCGGAACAGGGTGAATGAAAGGGCCCTTTCCGCCCCGTAAGCCCAGATCACCCGGTCGAGCATCTGCTTGCTGCACGAGTAGATCCAGCGCTGCTTGTGAATGGGCCCCAGGACAAAGGAGGAGGTCGCCTCGTCGAATTCGGGGTCCCGGCACATGCCGTAGACCTCGGAGGTGGAGGGAAAGATCAGCCGCTTTCCGTACTTGACACAGTAGCGCACGATCCGCAGGTTCTCCTCGAAATCGAGTTCAAAAACGCGCAAAGGGTTCCGCACATACTCTATGGGCGTCGCTATGGCGACCAGGGGCAGGACGATGTCACACTTGCGGACGTGGTACTCGATCCACTCGCGCATGATCGCGATATCCCCTTCCTTGAAATGGAAGCGGGGGTGGCGCATGAGGTGCCTCACGCCGTCCGAGCAGAGATCCATGCCGTACACTTCATAGCCGCCGCTCTCCAGCAGACGTTCGCTCAGGTGATTGCCGATGAAACCGTTGACTCCCAGGATCAGGATGTTTTTTACGCGCCGCCGTTCCGCCATGGTGTCCAGGTGGCCGTTGAATCGCATGCCCGCCGCCAGGTTGAGATCCAGGGAGAGTTGTCTGCCGCTCATGGTCACGCCGTTTTCGATCTGACCGGAGATGACATCCACCGAGCCCTCACCGCAGGCAACGGTCAGGGGGGCAGTGGAGAGAATCGTGCCGGGCGCCGCATTCGTTGGGACGTCCGACGGTTTCACCTGCCAGAAAACGCACCTGCGGTTGCCCAGGAAGGAGAAGGCCCCGGGGTAGGGTCTTGTGACCGCCCGCACCAGGTTGTGGACCGCTTTTGATTCCCGGTGCCAGTCGATGACCCCGTCCTCGGGCCCCCTCCCGCCGAAGCAGGTCGCCGATGAATGGTCCTGGGGTACGCGCAGGACCCGGTTTTCCTTTATCTTCGGCAGGACATCGTCCAACAATTCCCCGGCCGCCTTGGCGAGCTTTTCATGAAGGACGAGGGCCGTGTCGTTGTCCTCGACAAGCACGCGGCGCTGCCCAACTATGTCGCCCTCATCCGGGCGGGGCGTCATGTGATGAAGGGTGACGCCTGTCTCCTTTTCGCCGTGGATCAGGACCCAGTTGACCGGGCAGCGACCACGGTAGCGGGGCAGGAGCGAGCCGTGCAGGTTGTAGCACCCCGCCCGGGGCATGCTCAGGATATCTCCTCCAACCAGGTTCCGGTAATAAAATGAGAAGAGGACGTCCGGCCGCATCTCCTTTATGCGCTCCACCCACAGGAAGTGGTTGATGTCCCGCGGGGCATACACAGGGATATCGTGGGCGGAGGCCAGCTCGGCCGCGGACTCGAACCAGACGTGTTCCTCCGGGTCGTCCTCGTGTGTGAAAACGGCCTGGATGTCAAACCCCGCGGCCATGAGCGCACGGATGCCGACGCAGCCGATATTATGATAAGCAAGCACAATGGTTTTCATGGGTATCTCCGGTGTGATCAGGGGAGTGCTTGGAACCCCGGGGGCGTTCTCCCTTTGTTCCGCCTTTCCTCGGCAGGGATCTTCTCCCGCGGATTTCCTGCACAAAATACCGCGGCCTGCCGCGGACATCGTGATAGATGCGGCCGATGTATTCGCCCAGAAGGCCGAGCCCCACGAACTGGGCCCCGATAAAGACAAAGAGCACGGCAAACAGGGTGAACACCCCTCCGCCCGCCCATTCGGCCCCATGGACAAAGCGCAGCACCATGAGCAGGGTTCCAAAGCAGAGACCGCACAGGGAAATCCCCGCCCCCATGATGGAGAGCAGGCGAAGCGGAAAGGTGGACAGGGAGGTGAGGAGGTCAAACTGGAGCGAGACCAGTTTCAACAGGCCGTACTTGGAGTGCCCGTTTTCACGGGGGGCGTGGCTTACCTCGATCTCGGCCGTGTTTCGCGCGAAGCTGTTTGCCAGTACCGGGATGAAGGTGGAGCCCTCCCGGCACTGGAGCATGGCCTCTACAATAGGGCGCCGGTAGGCCCTGAGCATGCACCCGTAATCATGCATCATCACCCCGGTGCTCCTCCGAACAATCCGGTTGACCCATGAGGAGGCGATTCGTCTGAAAAGCGAGTCCTTACGGTTTGTGCGGACAGTGCCCACCACATCGACGCCCGGGCCCATCTCGGTGACCAGCCTGGGGATCTCTTCCGGAGGGTTCTGTAGATCCGCATCCAGGGTGACGACCATTTCGCCTCGGCTTTGCTCGAGGCCCGCGAACACCGCCGCATGCTGGCCGTAGTTCCTGTTCAGGATGACGGCCGTTATCTCGGGACAGCCGTCCGCGGCCCTGGAAATCATTTCGCGCGAACCGTCCTCGCTGCCGTCATCCACCAGAATGATCTCAAAGTCACGCGATGTTTTTCTACAGGCGGCCAGGCACCGTTCCACAAGTTCCGGCAGGCTGCCTTTCTCGTTGTAAACCGGGATGACGACCGAAAGCTCGGGCAGGCTCATGCAAGCACCTCCTTGATGGCCCCCACGACCCTCTCCACATCCTCGGGGGTCATGTCCGGGAAGAGGGGAAGTGAAAAGATTCGCTCCGAGTTCCACTCGGTGGCCGGCAGGGCGCCCTGGGGCAGCCCCAGCGTCTCCCGGTAGTACCTCTGGGTGTGCACTGCTTTAAAATGGATGCCGGTGGCGATGCCCCTCTTCTTCAGTTCATCCATGAATTCATTGCGGTGCAGACCCGCGCACTCCGTGTCCAGGCGCACAACGAACAGGTGCCAGGCATGCCGCATGGGGTAGGGAGGCACCGCGAGGGGCCGAATTTCGTCCACGGAGGCCAGAAGCCCCTGATACAGGCGGGCGAGCTGCGCGCGCTTCTCTATGAATGTGTCGAGCCGCCTCAATTGTTCGAGCCCGATGGCGGAGCCCAGGTCGGTGGGGTTGTACTTGAACCCGGGTTCCTGGACCTCGGCCTGGGGAGCCCGTCCTTGCCCCGCCCGGTCATAGGCGTCCGCCCCGAGGCCGTGAAACCTCAACCGGCGGATTCTATCGCCGAGCAGGGGGTCGTTGGTGCAGAGCATTCCGCCTTCGCCGCAGGTCATGTTCTTGATCGGGTGGAAGGAAAAAACGGCTGTGCCCTCCTCGCCGATCCGTTTTCCACGGTACTCGGTTCCCACGGCATGGGCGGCGTCCTCCACCAGAGGAATGCCTTTTTCCGAGGCGATGCGCCGGAGAGGCCCCATGTCAGCCGCCGCCCCCGCAAAATGCACCGGAAGGATCAACCGGGTCCGCGGGGTGATGAGATCCTTTACGGTCTCGAACGAAATCATGAGGGTGTCGAGGTCCACGTCCGCGAAAACCGGGGTGGCACCTGCTAGGACGATGAGATTTATGGTGGACACCCAGGTCATGGAGGGTGTGATGACCTCGTCCCCAGGCCCCAAGCCTTGAGAGGCCAGCACGAGGTGCATCCCTGCCGTGGCGGAACAGAGCGCCACCGCTTTTTTTGCATTGCAGTATTCCCGGAATGCCTCTTCGAATTCAGCGGTCTTGGGCCCCGTGGTAATCCAACCCGAACGAAGGACATCGGTGACCGCCCGGATTTCAGACTCACCGATGGAAGGTTTTGACAAGGGAATGAAAGATGATCCCATGGCCGCCGGCAGCGCTCCTGATTCCTACAAAAGTTTTCTCCCCCGGTGCATGAAGGACCGGCGAGATCGGGTCCAAGACCACTATGCGGGTATTCATTAGCACTGGATCATGAAGAAAACGTGAAGGCGGCATCGGGAAACCTGGAAAAGATCCCGTGTCAGCAAAGAGTAGCATGGCTTTCAGATACCAGAGATTCCGTGGTTAGCCTGAGTGGATCCCGATCAGGATTATTGTATGAAAAACAGGTACTCGATTGTGTTGTCCGGGGTGAAGAGAGGCCTGAAAGCGATGTGGATATTCTGGTGGAATTTCAACACAAAGCACAGGAATACACTCAGGGGGATCGACACTACAAGTCCTTCATTGAGGATCGAAAAACAGTGGATGCGGTTGTCCGAAACCTTATTATCATTGCAGAAGCTTCCATTCAAATTCCTGATGAGGTCTCACTAGTGTCCGGTTAACTTTCAAATAAATTCAACTGGTTATCGTTCCAAGCCGTGGTGCTCGTGTTGCCCTTTAATCTAAGTGTCTCATATAGCGAGCTTTTTTCAAACAGGGTCACGCTTAAAA
>Ga0272443_10000672_pt1 | contig 58695 bp, 47 predicted proteins | sample SSMAcet12_FD_193581 | JGI IMG/M metagenome (GOLD analysis project Ga0272443, IMG submission 193581) | Marine sediment archaeal communities from Little Sippewissett salt marsh, Falmouth, MA, United States - SSM-Acet-12 | ecosystem: Environmental > Aquatic > Marine > Wetlands > Sediment ... | reverse complement strand
AGACCTGAAGAACAGGCAATGAAATTGCATTTAGGGATAACCGGATGAAAACCGGGCGGTATTTGATAACACCCGACGGCGAGCCGTATTATAATATGGCTCTGGATGAGTGGTTGTTCGAACAACTATCCGATAATTCATTTAATTGCGATGCTATTCTGAGATTATACAGCTGGAAAACGAATGCGATAACAATCGGTTGTAATCAGGATGTATCAAAAGTTGTCGATTTCGATTTACTCGATAATTCGATTCCGGTAATCAAAAGAATAACAGGGGGGCGGGCAATATTTCATGATCGGTCGGAACTTACTTTCAGTCTGATAATCGGTTTGGACCTGATACCGGATCGTCTTCTCTCATTGAGCGCGACTAATCGACTTATCTCGGAAACGCTTGTGGAAATTTTCCGGGCGGCGGGAATTGACTCGATCTGGGAGAAACAATCAAATGAAAAACCGCTAAAGAGTAACCGTCGCCGGGATAAGATATCATGTTTTGACTCGGTCTCTCGATACGAGTTAAGTTCCGGTTTGGCAAAAATTGCGGGAGGCGCCCAGCGTCGTCGCGGAGATTATATGATTCACCAGGGTTCGTTAAAACTTAACGGTGTCGCGCCATGTCCGGCTATCGGGCAGGAAGAACGTCCGGTTTTGCCGGGGGTAGAGGACGGGAAGCGGCAATATTATTCAATCGAGAGACTGTCCGACATATTTGGCATGAAGTTTTCGGATAATCTGAAAGTTGATTTTAAAACCTCTAAGCTGACCTCTTCCGAAAATAAAAAATTCGATATTTTTTATAAAAATCAGAGGGAAAATTCTTTAAAAAAGACCGGATTTATTTAAACAGATGGAATGTTAAAAAGTCTTTTATTTAGCGGCACAAATGTCCGCATAAATTAATGTGGGGTGAAGGGGAAAAAGAGAAAAAAGGACTTGACTAAACTGCCGAAGGAAGGGTATTTTAGAAAATTGTGATTGAGATTTTTGAGGATATGGTTGAATATATAAGTTGTTGACTGCTGTGATGTTCACCAATCCCCATTAATATGAAAAAAAGAGTGTAAAAATATAAGGAGGTTGGGAAATGATTGGGTTACCGAGAAAAACAATTATTTTTACTGCTGTTTTGCTCGGCCTGTTAATATGTTCGTCTGCGGTGTTTGGCGGAAGTACAGGCAAAATCAAGGGGGTGGTCACCGATTCGGAATCCGGTGATCCGATTCCGGGTGCCTCGGTTTTAATAGTTGGAACCACGCAGGGCGCCATGACGGATCCGGATGGCTATTTTTTAATTACTCTTGTACCGCCCGGCGAAGAATATGTTTTACAAGTTACGTCGGTATCTTACAATACGGTTGAAGTCACGGGCGTAAAGGTGTCCACTGACCTGACCACCGAGCAAAATGTTGAGATGGGGAAAGCGGTTACCGATTTGGGTAAGACGATTAAGGTTACCGCCAACCAGGACCGAATCGAAAAGTATGTTATCTCCAGTCAGGTGAAAAGAACCGCTGAAGATATCAAAACGATGCCGATTCAAAATGTTGACCAGCTTCTGAAATCAACCGCCGGTATTAACGTCACGGCCGAGGGTGAAATCCTCATCCGTGGTGGTCGTGCCGGTGAGGTTGCTTACATCGTTGATGGTGTTAATATCGGCGACCCGCTTGGCGGCGCCGGTCCGATGAACCTTGGTCTTTCGCTTACCTCCGGTTCCATTCAGGAAATCAGTATTATTAAAGACGGTTTCGATCCCGAGTATGGTAACGCTCTTTCCGGTATTGTCAAAATCACGACACAAACCGGTTCGGCCGAAAAAACCAACATGTCGGTTCAGTATATTACCGATGACTTCGGCAACAATGACCTGAACGAATATTCCGAAAATTATGACAACGTTCAGTTTATTTTAAGCGGTCCCGACCCGATTTTAAAAGATAAAGTCTTTCCGGCGCTGGGACTTAATTTCCTTGAAGACAGAGATGTGACTTATTTCTTCTTCGCCGAAGTGACCAAAACCGGAACAGCGTACGATTATTCTGAATTCGCTTCGGAAACTACCCTGCCCGATTATTCTTATTTTAATCTTCTTGGAATCGAGGTTCCCGAACGTCAGAGTAACGATTATAGTATCAACTCGAATATCCTGTTTAAACCGCGCAGTAATATGAAAGCGGTGTTTTCATATAAGACTTCGTACAGCCATTATATGTATTTCGACTGGCTTTACAGATATAGTCCACTCACTTCGATCGTTGTCGAGAGTGACTGGAACGTCTATTCGATGGAGTTGACGCATCAGCTTTCGAAGAATATGCACTACTATTTGCGAGCCTCCTATTACGAACGTGATTACAAATACCGTCCGGGTGATCCCAATGATCCGGGCCGCGGTATGGATCCCGATGAGTTTTTACAATATGACCAATTCGAGCGGTTTACCGATCAGGAAGATGCCGACGGTTATAAAAACGGTGTTTACGATGAACCCGAGCCGCTGATTAATATATATCCCGATACCGGTCTTTACGGCCGCGACCTGTCGGGTCCCTGGTTTACCTCCGATCAATACGGGACTTTGATATCAACCGACAACCAGGTTGGTTATTCCTACTATCCCGATTTTCGTTTCAATAACGGCAGTTATGGTTCGGAGATGGAACAGGAACCGTTTATTGATCTTAACGGCAATGGTAAATGGGATCAGGGTGACTATTTATATGACACCAATGGCAACGGTGAATACGATTATGATCGAAGAGACGTTGTCGGGGAACATACTCCGGAACCTTATATCGATGGTGATATCAACCTCGGCGAGGACTTCACCGACGTAAATAACAACGGTGTTTATGATGAAGGTATCGATATCTTCATTATTTCGAACGGCCCGGATAACCAGGATGTTGATAGAAATTCACGATATACATGGCCGTATCCATACGAAGCATGGTCACCGGGAATTCCTTTTGTCGATCGTAACGGTAATGGTCTGTATGATGCGCCCAACAATCTGTATGATCCCGGCGAACAATTTGTTGATGAAAACGGTAACGGTGTTTATGACCAGGGCGGAACAACCGCGTCATTTTTGGATGTTGACAGCTACTATAGCACGACGCAGTGGCACCATCGTAATATCAGAAGATATGTTCTTGAAAGTCGCGTTTACCGGCAAATTAAAAATCATGAGTTAAAAGCCGGTATGGAGTTGAAAAAAGAATATATTACAATGGAAGATATTCGTTCTCTTGAGCAGCCTTATACCGGACCGGACGATGGTGGTCCTTATCCCGGAATCGGCGAACTTAGAGATTTTTATGATTATGAACCGCTTAGCGGAACGTTCTATTTAAGAGACAATCTTGAATACGGTTCGATGATTGCCAGTCTTGGGTTCCGCTTCGATTTCTTTATCCAGACGACCGGTCTTGAGGAAGTCGCCAAGTATGACGATCTCGGAAGCGGTATTATTTACGGTGACCGTAACCGGCTATCGCCGCGTATCGGTTTTTCATATCCTATTTCCGACCGCGCGAAAATCCACTTCAACTACGGTCATTTCTACCAGTTGCCGGTGTATTCAAAGATGTATGACCGAAACACTTCATCGGCTTCGGCCAGTGATGTTGTCGGTAACTATAACCTCGACTATGAAAAGACTATTCAGTATTCATTCGGTGTTAAATACGCCATCTCCGAAGACTATACAGTTGATATATCGGGTTATTATAAAGATGAGTTCGATAAGGTCAACAGTGCCCTGGTAAAACTGGGCGGTGGGGCCTTAAGAATACAGCAGTATCAGAATCGTGACTATGCCCGTGCCCGTGGATTCGAGGTTGCAATCGATAAACGCGGCGGGCGCCTTATCAATGGTGAAATCAACTACACTTATGCTTTCGCTTACGGTAAGACATCGCAGTCCAGAGAAGATTACTGGGATGAATTTCTGTTGAGTAACGAATCTTTGGCGGAGAAACCGATTGATGATGACGTTCGTCATAAACTGAACTGCACGGTTCAGCTGGCCGTACCGGAAACAATGAAACCGCGACTGTTTGGAATTCGTATCCCGAGCGGATGGAGTTTCACGGTTCTCGGTGAATTCCGTACCGGTAAACCTTTCACCCCGTCTTCCGGTTACCCCGGATTGGAACTTCCTGAAGGTGTTACGGAAGCCGACGAAAATTCTCTGCGCATGCCGTCAATTTTGAACTTTGACATAAAATTCGAGAAATATTTCAGCCTTGTTTCACTTAACTGGAGATTTATCGTCTGGATCAATAATTTGCTTGATAACAAGAATGTCAGGTATGTTAATACTTCAACCGGCCGAGCGGATACCAGCGAAGATAACGGCGGTACCCGTGTAACGGGCGGAACCGAATATGATAAAGATCCGGCCAACTGGGAACGCGGCCGACAGATTAATCTTGGATTGCAGGTGAACTTATAAGAGAAAAATTGGATTAAGAAATAAGGAGACGATGCGTATGAGACCATATAAAAGGTTAATATTGGTGGCGGGATTCTTAATCCTGCTTTTACCGTTGATAGCCCTGTCCCAGGCGAAGGTTGGAACAACCGGCGTTAACTTCCTGGAATTGGGTGTCTCGGCTCGCGCGATGGGTATGGCCGAAGCCTACGTCGCGGGAGTAACCGACGCTTCGGCAGTTTATTATAACCCGGCGGCTTTGACCTATGTGTATGGACGCGAGATTATGTTCACGCATATCGAAATGCCGGCCGGTATTAATTACGAAGCATTTGCCCTTGCCTATCCCATGGAGTCGATCAGTAGTGTGTTGGGATTGGGTGTTTATTCGCTCAATACCGGCGATATCTTACGCACCGACTATTATTTCGCATACGGTTATTACGATGAACAGGAAGGTTATCAATATTTTTCAGCCGGTGATCTGGCCATGAGTTTGAGTTTCGGACGTTTCTTGACTGACCGGTTTTCGATGGGATTTACCGTCAAGTTTATCCAGGAGTCGCTGGAGGAAGAGAAAGCGGTTGGCTGGGCGGCCGATGTCGGAACCTGTTATAATGCCGGATACCGAAACTTTAAAATCGGCATGGTAATTTCGAATTTCGGGCCGGATATGAAATTTTTGGAGAAGGAATTCCCTCTCCCGATTAATTTCAGATTTGGCGCGTCGATCGATGTTCTCGACATGGAAAACCATCTGGCGATGTTTTCAGCCGAGGGTAGCCATCCGGCCGATAACCTCGAAAAATATAATATCGGTGTTGAGTATAGATATCGCGACCGCTTCACGCTTCGGGTCGGCGAAAGAATCAACTACGATATCGACGGTTTTACCGCCGGTGCCGGGTTGATGTTACCGATGGGCAATGATATGGATATTTCCGTAGATTATGCCTACCAGGATTTCGGATTACTGCCTGATACGGAAGTACATCGATTCACAATCGGATTCGTGTTTTAATGGACTATAAATGGTAATGAGAACTATTGGAGGACATAAATGAAACGAGTACTTTTCGTAATAAGCACATTACTGCTGGGGCTGTATTTCTTCGGCGGCAGTTGTGATAGATTAAACTATGATTATCGGCAAAACCAGGCGCCTAAGGTTTATTTTGTAAATATCCCGACCGAGGATTCCAAATTTTCGTCGGATACGACAATTTACTGGTATGGGACTGATGTCGATGGTTTTATCGATATGTATCGTTATGCCGTCGTCCCGGAAAGTGATGTCGGGGGCGATGTGGTTACCTACCTGCAGAGTACCGATGCAGAAACATACCCGTGGGATACGGTCGATGTTACCCGCGATGATCCCGGCACGGGCGATGAAATCAAACTGTCGGCTAATATCAGCGATCCGGTGCGGGAATACCGGAAATCGTATATCTTTTTGCAGGCGATCGATAATCTGGGTATGAAATCGGATATAATTTACCGCTCATTCCAGAAGAACAGTCATTATCCGAATACATATATTTCGGCTCAGGATGTAACCGATCCTTATGTTAACGCCTTTACCGATCTATCCGGTGTTACAATCGGATGGCGGGGTGTCGATTCGGCCGACTGGGGAGGCGATCCGCCGGCATTCGATTTTAAATGGAAACTGTATGGCCCTTATACCGATGCCGAAATGGCCGAGATTAACGATAATTATACCGGGGAGATATTCCTGGATAAATTCGGTGATATTTATTTCGATGATGATACCTATCCGATTGATGATACCAACCGGGTACCGGTTCTTCAGGTGGACAGGGTTCACGGCAGCTGGGAAGATATTATTTTCCTTGATACCATTGTGGATACAATGCCTCCCAGACTAAGGACGTTTTATCCAATCCCCGAATCTATGCTTCGTATTGTCGATTCCTCCGGTATGGATTTGTCTGATATATACACCTACCGCGACTGGACCTCGGAATGGACGACCGAGACGGAACAGATTTTATATAATGTATTTTATAATTCTCCGTTTTCTCATGATACGACTTCGGAATATAATTTCCTGTTATGGTGCGAAAGTCGTGATGATTCGCGTGTAATTGATGCTGTTCCTGATTTCCAGTGGATATCGGTCATTGATCCCAAATTCGAACGGGAGGTTATAGTTCTTGATTTCACCCGATACCCATGGGGTGGAACTCCGAAACCCAATGTGGCGAAACCCTACAATATAAGGACACAATTGGGTAATATGATTAATGATTACGGTAATACTGTGCTGGGTAAAGATAATATTTTCGACTTTGAGATTATACCTGAAAGGACTGTCTACAAACAGGATGGTACATCTTGTAATATAATACAGTATAACTATTATCAAATTACACAGGATTATTATCCGGTTACTATGGTGCGAACTTTTAGCAGTAGTTGTCTTGGTGCTAGCGATGAGCTTGTCTCTTTGAGAGAGATTTTAAAACACAAGGTTATCATTATCGTTAAAGATGGCATTGAGGGTGCTCTGGCTCTTGGGGGCGGTGCCGCAAATCCCTCCGGTTATCCAGAACTTGTTTCTGTGATTGATGGATTAAATGCCGGCATGAGTTGTTGGTCTATGGCTCGTGACGCCTACGCCGATCCGAAGCCTTTTTCGCCCAGTTTCTGTACCGGCTTATCAGATGCATACCGTAGTTATTTTGGCGTTTTGCGAATCTACTGCGAAGCATGGTATTCCCAGATAAAAAGTGAAGACATCGGTGATTATTCGCAAAGTAAGCGAAATGAGAATTTTATTGGAGCTGATGTAATCAGTGAGTTTCAAGGTGCGTTTCCCAATCTTACAATTGATACTAATGCGATTGAAGACTACTATTACTGGTCAGATCCGTTTTTCCCTTCTCTCTTATATTATCCATTTAGGTGGTCCTATTGTAATGATAATTATGGAGATATAATTGTTGGTGCTTTCCCGGGTGTGGGATATGTCGAAAAATCACCTTCTACACTTGTCCAGCCTGTTTATTTGTATAAATCGTGTTATCGCCCACCAAACGATACCTCCTCGGATTACGCCGGCCTTCAGGAAGTCGGTACTTATACGGAAGTTGATATTTCGGGTTGTCCTACTGGTGGGACTAATACGTTGCTGATTGGATCTGATATTGCCTATAAAGGTCGTGTGGTAGCATTATATACCGATGCCTATTATTTCCGAACTTCGCATTTCTCGTTCACGCTTCTGCCGTTTGACTCGACTCAGGCGAAACAGACCTTTAAGACGATGATGGATTCGTTATATGCGTCACCGTTCTTGGGTCAAACCGGCAAGGTTGCCGCGCCGCGAAGCGCGAGTATGAAACCTTATCCGGGTATTGATGTCAGCGAGTTCCGAAGGATAACCAAGGAACTGCATGATGCCAAAAATGAGGAAATCAGAAAGGCTCGCGAAGGTATTCTTGAATAGCGATTGATTTACGATATTATTTCAAACCGGGGATGTAACACACATCTCCGGTTTTTTTATTGAAGTCTTTGAAACATCATGTTTAGAATTTCATTCCCGGGGAATTTTTGGCGGGCGGTGGTGAGAATATTCATCGCTTCATCCTGGCGACCGATAAGCATATATCCGTTTATAAGATTCACATACGCATCGGTCAGGTTCGAATCAAGCATAATAGCCATCTCGCTCTTTGCTACCGACTTGTCCAGTTCACCTGTCAGGCCGTAAATGTATCCCATCTGGTATGCCGCTCGCGCCTTGACGGCATTCTCCGAAGATAAACCGGAAAAAGAATAACCGAATGCCTCATCGTTAGTCTCCATCGAACGGTCGGGACTATCCAGTACTTTTTGAAGATATTCTAAAGCACGGTTATATCGATCCCATTGAGTATAAATAATCCCGGCATCAAGATAAACCCGGTTTATATTAGACAAACTATTCTCCGCCCGGTGAAGATTACTTTCGAAAGGGGTGCTATCGCCAAGCTGGTTGTAATTCCTAAGCGAAATTAGATATGGATCAATCGCATACGGTTTTAACTCGATGGCGCTGTCGGCATATATCTGCGATATGGTATATTCACCTTGAAGATTATAAAGCGAGGCGAGATTACTGTAAGTTTCGGCGCTGGTCGGATAATTATTGAGCTCCCTTCTGAAATAAGCCTCGGCCGAATCGGCCTGCCCGATTTTAAGATAAACGGCGCCGAGATTTAAATTGGCATCGGGATAATTCGGATTTATTTCCAGCGTTTTATTAAAATAATCGACCCCCTCCTTATAGTCACCAATCGATAGATAATAATTGCCCTTATTAAAATAACCGGCGGCAACCGATTTGGTTTGGATATTATATAATCCGGAAAAAGTCAAAAAACAGGCCGCCACACCCCCGGCAACCGAGAACAGATAAACCTTACGATATTGTTTATTATTAACTATCTCCGCTATTCTATCGATACCACCGGCAGCAAATAATATTATAAAAGGAACAATCGGTAATCGAAAACGGGCATTGATAAAAAACAGCGAGATAACCAGTGTGTACCCGATCAAAATCAAACATACCAAAATTATCTGCGGTCCGAATCCTCTGTGAATTATCAGGGAAATAACCGCCATCACCGCCAGCGGGAATATCAAACCAAAAGAGAGAACATTAAATTTAAGTGTCATAATATGAATAAAAAACAAAGGCAGACTGCGGTTGTTCGAAATCTCGCTGTTGTTAAACATGTAGTACAACTTTTTGAAATACAGTTTGAGATATTCTCCCGGATTATTTTTAATCCATGCCTGTCCTTTTTTATACCAGAAGTCGGAGATTTCCGAGGCTTTCATTTTACGTCCGGTTTCTTTCTCGGCCGCGAATGTGATATCAGAGATACCCCAGTTGTTTTTCAGCGGCGGGGGGAGAGTCGCGGTCAGACCATCGGCATCGTTATTATTCCCGATATAAAAATTTATCCCGCCCGATGAGGCAATCGGGATAAAATCATCGGCGACAATAAAATTCCGCAGTGTAACCGGTACAATTATAACCAGCGTAAACAAACCGACGATTAAATAATGTATCAGTGACTTTTTAAGCGGTCGATCGTAAATCAACAGCCAAATACCATACAGCGGCAGAAGGGCGAGGATTATCGGACGGGTAACCGCCGCCAGGCCTATTACAATACCGACCCAGATGAACCATTTGATACTCTGACGTTCGCATGCAATCAGGATTAATAAAACCGATAATTCTATAAGCATCATAAAAAGATTGTCAACCAGAAGTTCCGATTCGAAATAAATGGCGACAGGGTAGAGGGCATGTATCAAACCGGCGATGAAGGATGCACGTTTGGAGAAGAGACGGTTGGCCAGAAGATAGGTTGTCGCAACAGCGACAAGTCCGATCAGATGTCCGAATATTCGCGCCGCCAGCAGAGAGTGACCAAATATCGCATAAATCAATCCCAGCAGATAAATATAAAACGGCGCTCGAAAATAAGCCTCCTGTCCGATAACATCACCCGAGGCAATTGACATCGCCCACCGGTCATGAAACAACGAGTCGGCCAGAAGCTGCGGCCAGTCGGGACTTGATAAATAATCAAGAAGAAAAATCAGCCTGATTATAAATCCAATCAGCACGATTACCAAAAGCGGCTTCATTGTCGCCAGGTTGAGATGTTTTCTCATAATATTTAAGATAATTGTTTATAGACTTCTTGACAACAGCTGGAAAAGCTGCAGATTGTTTCAGCTTTGCATGATATTTCAGTCAATAATACTGACGATTTCACCCTATGATTTTTTATGCGCATTAATTCAACAGCTTGACATGTGTTTTTTAACTTGTTGGTATTCAACGGCTACATTGTTTGACCGGCCCCCTGCAATGTCTAAAAATACCCGAAAATGCGGCCCGAAAGCGGCCCAAATGGCACGGCATAATGGTTGCTCAATTGAATATTGGTTTTAATTGAGGAGATCACATGCTGAATTTTCAGAATATAATCAGAAAAGCCTTCGCGGCCGCCGTTCTTCTTATATTTATAGTGACCGCCGCCGGGGCCGTTTCGATGTCGCCTTCGCTGGAGAAAAAGCTCGCCGAGAACGCCGGTTCTGACCCGATTGTCTCGGTAGTGGTGTTTCTGGATGGCGAAAGCGGCGGCATCAAGGCCGGTAAGGCGGCTTCAATGCCCAATAAGTCTTTCCGCGATCGGCATGAAAGCGTTATTAATACCCTTCAGTCGGAGAATATTCCGGCCACAGCGATTCTGAAAAGAAGTATCGAAAATATTTACAGCGATTCCGACATAAAGGAATTCTGGATTACTCCGGCGGTTGCTCTTGAGATTCCGCTTTCAAAAATTGATGAATTGTCGGCACTTCCGGGCGTTAAATCGGTTATCGAAGATGCCGAACTGGAGTTGATTGAACCGGTCGAATCTCTTCCCACAACCGCTAAAGTATCAGAAACCCGTAGTCATTTGACCTCCCTTAATATACCCGAACTATGGAGTCGTGGTTTAACCGGTAGTGGTCGCCTGGTGTGCAGTTTCGATACCGGCGTGGAAGGTGACCATCCGGCGCTGTTTGACAAGTGGCGCGGGAACGAAACTTCGGCCTCCGCCGCCTGGTTTGCACCGTCATCATCCGAAACATTTCCTTTTGATGTCACCGGGCACGGTACGCATACGATGGGACTTATGGTTGGCAGCAACGCCACCGATACGTTTGGTGTCGCGCCCGATGCAACCTGGATGACCGCCGCAGTCATCGATCAGGGACAGTCATTAAGCCGCACTATTTCGGATATTCTGGCCGCGTTCCAATGGGCGGTTGATCCCGATGGTAACCCTGCCACTGTCGATGATATGCCTGATGTAATTCTGAATAGCTGGGGTGTTCCGACCTCGATTTTTGAACCGTGCGATGCCACTTTTGATGACGCCATAGATAATGTCGAAGCGGCCGGTATTGTTACTATTTTTGCCGCCGGTAATGAAGGCCCCAGTGCCGAGTCGCTGCGCCTTCCCGCCAACCGCGCGACATCACCACTTAATACGATTGCGGTCGGCGCTGTCGATGACGCTACCAATGTTGTCGCTAATTTTTCCAGTCGTGGCCCCTCGAGTTGTGATGATACTCAGATTAAACCGGAACTGGTTGCTCCCGGCGTGGCGGTTTATTCCTGCACCAAAGGCGGCGGCTATCTGCTCAAGAGTGGTACTTCGATGGCTGCTCCACTGATTGCCGGTATGGTTGCGCTTTTGAGACAGTACAATCCGGAAGCGACGGTCGATGAAATCAAAACCGCGATTATTCAGTCGGCGCAGGATTTGGGCCCTTACGGTGAGGATAACGCTTATGGTTACGGTTTACCCGATGCTGCGGTCGCGCTCGATTATATGCCGGCGCCGCCGTTTCCGCAGCTATCGATTTCCGATCAGTTTATCAGTGGTGACGGTTATGCCGACCTGGGTGAGAGTTTTAATCTTTTTATAGAACTTGAATATGTTTCGGGGTACACCCAGAGTCTTGATGGTTATCTCGATTGCTACGATCCTAATGTTGAAATTATAAATGATTACGCGCTTTTCCTGCTGGATCAGAAAAGTCGCTTTTCGACCAATTCCAGCCCGTACGTCATTAGGTTTGATGAGCCGCTTATTAACGGTCAAATGATTCCGTTTGTCATGCGTCTCTATGTTCCCTTTGATACCGTCGGCGACACTATAAATTTACAGGTTATGGTCGGGCGTGATTTCGACGGCAATCTGGTGACACATGCGACCTCGCGTCTCGAATTTTCGGTCACCGACCGCGCCCAGTACGGAATGGGGAGTCATTCTATTTACTCTATCGGAGGTGATGGTTTTAAAATCGACGGTTCCGATAATCTGTTGTACGAAGCCGGTATTATCGTGGGCCGAAACTCGCTTCAGGTGTCATCAAGTATTCGCGATAGTCTGGGCGACGGTTTTTATTCCGAATTTTCTCCTACCGAACCGTTGAGCACCGTCTATCCTGATTTTGATGGCGGATTTAAAAGTACAACGGTCATGAGCGATACGCAATACGGTATTACGATTCCGATTACCGTGTCGCAGTCGATTTCGAGTTACGGTGAGAATGGTGACGATAATTTTCTGATATTCAGATATACATTAACGAATAATACCATCGGCAATTTAAGCGGAATTTATTTCGGTTTCGTTACCGATTTTGATCTCGATTCCCTCGGTGACCGGTTGGGTATTGAAGACAAAGATAACTTCCTGTATCAAACCGGTGACAATAAGGCGATCGGTATCCTACCGCTTTCTGCTTCCAGCGGATATTTATCGATTACCAACGATGCCGAAAAATCCGGGTTTACCGCGCAGGAAAGGTATGATTTTATCAGCAGGGAAGGGGTTTATATTGACGACAGTCTGACCGGAGATTATATGACGGTCGTTTCCTTCGGCCCCTACTACCTGCCGCCCAACTCAACTCAGGAGATAACACTGGCGGTTATCGCCGGTGATAATCTCGAGACGCTTCAGGAATCGGTCACGCGGGTTTATGCGCGTTACAATGCATCAACCGCCGTTGATGATGAAACCTCTGTTGTTTTGCCGGGACAGTTCGAGCTTCATCAGAATTATCCCAATCCGTTTAATCCGACCACGACGATATCGTTCAGTATCGAACGGGCTTCTTATGTAAGATTAACGATTCATAATATTCTTGGTCGGGAAATTACGACTCTTACCGAAGGTTTAATGTCGCCGGGTTCCTATAATTTTGAATGGGATGGAACAGATAAATTTGGCAGAGGGGTTGCCTCCGGCGTATATTTTTATAGATTACAGAACGAAGTTACCGGTCTTACGAGAAAGATGTTATTGCTTAAATAATCGATGTATGTAACCGCGTGAACTTATGAAAAATATTGTTACCAATAGATGGAGAAAAATCATGATTGCCCCAAACAGTTATCGGATTATTTTAATATTCGGCGCCTTATTACTGGCGTTGTCTGTCCCGGCGTTGGCGGTGCAGGTTACACCGGAGGCGCGGCAGATATTAATCGATGAAGGAAGATTACAGGATTACGTAGACAGACTTCTTGATGCCCGAAGTCGGGGTGTCGATGCCCCCGCCGAGATTACACGAAGCCAAAATCTCGCGACCGGTATCGGAGACTACGATACGGTAAATGTATTGGTCCTGCTTGTTGATTTTTCCGATAATCGTTACTACAGCGGTGAAGTTGCCGCTACCGCCGCAGAATTCGATTCGGTCCTGTTTTCAACCGGGGGACATAATCCGACCGGTTCGATGACCGAATTCTATATGGAAAATTCCTACGGAAACTTTTTTATTCGCGGTGAAGTTCATGGATGGTATCTGATGCCGGAAACTTATGATTATTATGTCCATGATTCATCGGGAACCGGATCCTTCCCGCGTAACTCGCAGGGTCTGGCAATCGATGCTGTCGAGACGGCCAACGATGCCGGTCTCGATTTTTCTTCATTCGATATGTTTAGCTATCCGTTCGGACCGGATGGGCCTGATGGTGCTATCGATGGTTTAATACTTGTTCATGCCGGTCTTGGTTATCAACAGACGGCCAATCCGTCGCATATGATGGCCCACAAATGGGCGCTGGGTGGTTATAGTTTCACCGTCGATGGTATTACCATCGATGCTTATACTGTGCAAGCTGAGGAGTGGTATGATCAGATGGGATCGGAGATTCAGCCGATCGGTGTTTTCTGTCATGAATACGGTCATATTCTCGGTCTGCCCGACCTGTACGATGTTGACTATTCACCGACCACATCAGCCGGTATCGGCGACTGGTCGATTATGGGAACCGGTGTGTATAACGGTGAGGCGAGACTTCCGGCCCACTTCGATGCCTGGTGTAAAACCAGTATTGATTTTGTCACACCGATCGATGTTACCGGGAATTTGATAGCGGCCGAAATTCCGCAGATCGAATCGGAGCCGATTATATACAGACTTACACGAGAAGGAACGGCCAGCTACGAATATTTTCTGGTGGAAAATCGTCAGAAAGTCGGCTTTGATGCCGCCTTGCCCGGCGATGGATTGTTGATTTATCATGTTGATGATGCTTATACGTTTAATAATATCGATGTAACTCATTATCATGTGGCGGTGGAGCAGGCCGATGGTTTGTTCGAGCTGGAATATGCCGCCAATCGCGAAGGTGATAACGGTGATCCCTGGCCCGGTAATACCAACAAAAGGTCATTCGATGATTTGTCAACGCCGGACAGTCGGCTTTATGGCGGTAGCAGCTCCAAAGTTTCGGTCTGGGACATTTCCGATTCCGATTCACTGATGACCGCCAATATGGATGTAAACTGGTCGCGACCGCATTTTGATCTTAATCTGTATCTCTTCGAAGATTACGATGACTATATCATAGAAGCGGGGGAGACGATTGAATTTTATTTCGACATGCGGAATATGTGGCTAACGGCTACTAATGTTGTTGTGACTTTAACGTGCAATGATCCCGGAATCCAGATTACCAAACCGACCGCGACATTTTCCTCGATGTCTGGTGATGGCGGATATGCGGGTAATATTGGCGACCCGATAATCTTCACAGTTGCCGATACCATTGTCCCGACGTACGATTCGTTTTTCGTGACGATTGAATCGGACGGACATTTTTCCGACACCACTTTCGAAATCGAACAGCAGGTCGGCAATGCCCAGGTTTTGCTGGTTGATGCCGACCGCGGCGATGATTACGAAGAATTGTATATTAACGATTTTTATAAAAAACGGATTCCGATAGACTATTGGAACAAAGAGGTCTCCGGATCCCCGCCGGGGGCGGTTCTTGGTTCATATAATCTGATTGTCTGGTTTACCGGCGATACCTCATGGAACCTTATAGAAACCGCCGATATCAGCGCGCTTGAGCAATTCATGGGCGATGGTGGGAATCTGTTCCTGACGGGACAGGGGATTGCGGGTGAGTTACATTTGGAAGATTCAAGTTTTCTCGATGAATACCTGCATACATTATATGATGGTCTGGGTTTCTTCCCTCAACAGTTGGGTGAAGATGGCTCGCCGATCGGACAGGATTTGCTAATTCGGTATTTCAGCGGGTGCAATCAGGAATATTCCACTGCGGAACAAATTATTCCGATAAACGGTGCGATACCGGCCTTTTCATATAATTATGTCGGCGGATATACCTCACTCAGTTATTCAGGCCCGTATAAGCTGGTTTTCTTTGACTGGGGTTATGAAGCTCTCGATAATAATTCGGGGAGTTTTGATACCCGCGATACCGTATTATATCGTGTCATGGAGTTTTTCTCCAGTGTGGCGACCGAGGTGGCCGATGAAAACAACCGCCAGGTTATACCCGGTGAATTCGAACTCGGGCAGAATTATCCGAATCCGTTTAATCCGATCACAACTATTAAATATTCGCTGGGACGTGAAGAAGGAGCTTTGCGCTCGAATACTGTTTTGAAAATATACAATACTCTGGGTCAGGAAGTGAAAACGCTGGTGGATGGCTGGCAGAGACCGGGTCATTATTCGATCGAGTGGAACGGTACCGACAACAGCAATACACGGGTCGCCAGCGGTGTTTACTTCTACTCGTTACAGCGCGGTGATAATCGGGCAAGCAAAAAAATGATTTTCCTCAAATAAAACCAAACCTATCCTCAGGTTTTTCAAGCCGCACCTATTCCGGTGCGGCTTTTATTTATGCGTTATCGGAAATGTGACCTGCCGCCGGCTTGGATGGTTGTCCTCAGCCGACAATTGACACCACAATATTAAACCATTAAATTATACATTAACTGAATAAACGAGATATATTTTGGCAGGAAGATTTATATTCGGGCAATACAAACCGGCCGATTCAATCGGACATCGATTGGATCCGCGCGGTAAAATTTTATATGCCGTTTTCCTGATGATTCTGTCATTGTTCACCGCCTCGGTTTCGTACTATGCAATTATCATCGCCGGAATAATTTTATTGCTGATTTTCTCGGGAATATCAATTGTAACTTTATTCAGAACCGGCAAACCGTTTATATTTTTAGTGTTAATAACAGCGCTGTATCATCTGATATTTTCCGCAAGAGACAGCCGGACAATTATAGATTTATTCGGTTTTCGTCTGACCGAGGGCGGGATATACATGGCGGCGGCGTTTTCCCTGAGGGTGCTGGTTTTTGTCGGGATAGCTTTTTTTATTTCATTGACCACGATGCCGTCCGATATGGCCGAGGTGCTGGTTGGATTGATGAAACCGTTTAAGAGATTCGGTGTCCCGGTTAATGATATCGGATTGATTGTTTTTATCGCCATGCGGTTTATCCCGGTGCTGGCTGAGGAATTCGATACCTTACGCAAAGCGCAGTTAATCCGCGGTGTCGATTTTTCAGGCGGACTTATTAAGAAGTCGCGAAAGATGATATTCCTGCTGATACCGATCTTTCAATCGGCGATGCGTCGCGCGGATGATCTCGCTTTGGCTATCGAGGCGCGCGGGTATTCCGGCGCCGTCGAGAGAAGTTCCTACCGCCGGTTTAAATGGCATCTCTTAGATATAATGTTTTTTACTTTCGCCGTCGCTTACGCTGTGTTATTTTTTATTTTTGCCGGAGTATAAAGCTTGGCCGAAATAAATATCAGACTCGATATCCAATACAAAGGGACCGATTTTGCCGGTTGGCAGTTCCAGCCGAACGATATGACGATTCAGGGGGAAATCGAGAAAGCGATCTCAAAAGTTACCGGCCAAAAAGTTAATCTTTATGCCGCCGGGCGAACCGATGCCGGGGTGCATGCACTGGGCCAGGTGGCCAATTTTTTTATCGACCATACATTACCGCCGGAGAAATACAAAGATGCCATCAATTATTATCTGCCGAAAACGATTTTGATTAAAGATTCGTCGCAGGTCCCTGACGATTTCCATGCCCGCAAATCGGCTCTCTGGCGCCAGTATAAATATTTGATTAGTCCCGAACGGACTCCGTTGTACTATGATTTACATTGGGAACATCAGTGCCATTCCAATCTTGATATAATGAACGAAATCGCCGCTTATATAATGGGTAAACATGACTTCTCAACTTTCTGCGTGGTATCGAGTCTTAAAGTAAACAATGACTGCGATATACATTTTTGCGGCTGGTCTCGGGAAGAAGATATTCTTACTTTCGAGATACGCGCCAATCGCTTTTTACATTCGATGGTGCGCTCGCTGGTGGGGGTGATGTTGGAATTCGGATGTCATAACGAAAACTTGACTTTATCTGACTTTGAAGATATTTTGCTATCCAAAGACCATACGCGAATAAAACATGTCGCCCCGGCGCGAGGCCTTTATATGGTGGCGGTCGGGTATTAAATATAAGGAGTTGTAATGAAGATTTTTATTGATACTGCCAATCTTGATGAAATCAAGAAGGCGGCTGCGATGGGTGTCCTTGATGGTGTTACCACCAATCCGTCATTATTGTCAAAAGAAGATATGCCTTACCGCGAACTGTTGACACAGATTTGTAAAGTGGTTGATGGTCCGGTGTCGGCCGAGGTGGTCTCCACCGATGCCGCCGGAATGATAAAAGAAGCTGAAGATCTCGCCTCGATAGCAGATAATATCGCTATCAAGGTGCCGTGTATTACCGAAGGTCTGGTGGCGATTAAGCATTTGTCCGAAAAAGGAATTATGACCAATGCCACTTTGTGTTTTTCACCGATGCAGGCGCTGTTTGTCGCCAAAGCGGGGGCTTCGTTTGTCTCGCCGTTTGTCGGCCGACTCGATGATATCTCCGAGAGCGGGATGGAGCTTATCAGCCAGATAGTGTCGATGTATCGCCAGTATGTTTTTGAAACCGAAATTCTGGTTGCTTCGGTTCGTAATCCGATGCATGTCGTTGATTCGGCAATTATGGGTGCCGATGTCGCGACTGTGCCGTTTAAGGTTATCGACCAGTTGATGAAACATCCGTTGACCGATATCGGCCTGCGAAAATTCCTCGATGACTGGAAGAAGGTAAAGAAATAATGATTTTGCGCTATACTCTCCCCGAAATGGGTAGCCTCTGGTCGGAGGAATCAAAGTTCCGCCACTGGCTCGAGGTTGAGCTGGCGGTCTGCCGGGTAATGGCTGAGAAGGGGAAAATCCCCAAAAAGTCACTTAATACAATTTTAAAAAAAGCGAATTTTGATATCAAGCGTATCAATGAAATCGAGGCAGTCACCAATCATGATGTTATCGCTTTTTTGACTTCGGTTGGCGAGTATGTTGGGCCGGATGCGAAATATATCCATTACGGTATGACTTCATCGGATATGCTTGATACAGCCCTATCGCTCCAGATGAAAAAAGCGGCGGCCATTATCGATAAAAAGCTCTTAACCGCCCTGAAAAAAATTAAAAAACTGGCGCTGAAATACAAAATGACCCCGATTATCGGCCGGACGCATAATGTCTCGGCCGAACCGACTACTCTCGGATTAAAATTTGCCGTCTGGTATACCGAACTGGAGCGGGGTAGAGAGCGATTCAAAACAGCGGCGGATAAAGCGGCCGTGGGTGCTATCTCCGGCGCCGTCGGGAATTTCGCCAATATCGATCCGTCGATTGAAGCTAAAACCTGCCGTCTGCTGGGGCTGAAGGTTGACAAAGTTTCCACCCAGGTAATCCAGCGTGACCGTCATGCCGAGTATATGTCGACGCTGGCGATATTGGCCTCATCAATTGAGAAATTCGGAATGGAAATCAGGAATCTGCATCGAACCGAAATTGGCGAGGTGATGGAAGGATTCGCCAAAGGGCAGAAGGGTTCCTCGGCGATGCCACACAAGAAAAATCCGATTACCTGTGAACGTCTCTCCGGTCTGGCGCGGATTGTCCGAGGGTATGCTTCGGCCGCAATGGAGAACATCCCGCTCTGGCACGAGCGCGATATCTCTCACAGTTCGGCCGAGCGGATTATTATCCCCGACAGCACGACCGCGATTGATTATGGATTGAAGATATTCAACGACATTCTTGACAGGCTGGTCATCAACGAAAAACGAATGATGGAAAATATCTACCGCAACGGCGGGATTGTCTTTTCGCAAAGGCTTCTTCTGAAACTTACCTCGGTCGCCGGCAGTCGCGAGGAGGCCTACCTGATGGTTCAGCGTAATGCGATGAATGCCGTCGAGGGCGATGTCGGTTTTCGTGAGTTGGTTAAACAGGATGAGGACGTACGAAAATATCTCGATGAAAAAGAGATAGATAGTTGCTTTGATTTAAAGTATTACTTTAAGAATGTCGGAAAGATTTTTAAACGGGTGTTCGGAAAATGATTGTCTCATATGGATTGAAATTTATCTCCATCGGTTTTATCCTGACAATTTTGACAATTCTCTGGGCGGCTGCCAAAGATTCACGGATTGCATTTGTTATTTCAATCGTTCTCGCGATTTTGACCGTTTTTATGGTATTTTTTTATCGTAATCCGTCGCGGGATATACCGGAAGACAGTTCTCTTATATTAGCCATCGCCGATGGCACCGTATTATCGGTCGAAAATATCGAGGACAGTTATATCGGTGGCAGGGGTAAAAAGATCTCAATATTTCTTTCGATTTTTGATGTCCATATTAATCGTATCCCGGTTAACGGCCAGCTCGATTATGTTAAATATAATCCGGGCAAGTTTTTCTGCGCCTTTAAAGATAAAGCATCGACCGATAACGAAAATACCGAAATTGGTATCAAGTTCTCCGGCGGTAAGATGATATTCAAACAGATAGCCGGAATCCTGGCGCGGCGTATCGAATATGACTCCCAACCTAATCAGCAGGTAAACGGCGGCGATATTTATGGTATGATTCATTTCGGCTCACGAGCCGAATTGTTTATGCCTGATAATATTGAAGTATTAGTGAAGAAGGGCGATAAGGTCAAGGCGGGGGAGACCGCTATCGGTCGGATAAAAGCCACCAAAGAGGTTGAATAGTAAATGCAGGTTAATCAGTTTAAAGGTATATTCCCCGGTACCTTTACGATGGGGAATATCGTCTGTGGTTTCCTGGCGATTTTATCAGCCTTCGAGGGCGAGGTCACGACCGCCTGCTGGCTTATCGTGCTGGCCGGTTTTCTTGATATGCTCGATGGCAAAATCGCGCGGTTGTCAGGGACAGCCTCCAGATTCGGGGTAGAACTCGATTCGCTGGCCGATTTCCTCTCGTTTGGAGTTGCCCCGGCGGTGATAGTTTATGTCGTTAAACTCAATTCGATGGGTAAATGGGGTTGGATTATCAGTATTGTCTATATCATGGCCGCCTCGTATCGCCTGGCCCGTTTTAATCTGCTGGCGCAGACCGATGAAAAAAAGCACTTTTTAGGTCTGCCGACACCGGGTGCGGCGATGATACTGGTCTCTTATGTGATATTTAACTATTATCTCTGGGATAGAATGGAATACGGGCAATATCTGGTGTCGATGGTGATACTATTCGCCGCATTGATGGTCTCCCAAATTGAATATGACGCCTTCCCGGAAAACTTCGGAATCAAACAAAACAGAATAAAACTTATTTTTATCGTAATTGGCGCTGTTGCGGTTTTGGCCAAACCTCGACTTTTATTATTTCCAATCTTTTCTATTTATATTATTATAGGTTTGGTAAGAGAAACTTATCGTTTATTTTATTTGGGTGTTGGATTTGTGAAACGACAGGCCCGAGAGAGAAAAAAGACGGAGAACAATGATGAAGAATAAAAAAGCGGTGGTTTTTGTTCGGCTTAAAGAGGGTGTTCTCGATCCCCAGGGATTGACCATCCATAAGGCGATTTTGAACATGGGTTATGATATGGTCTCATCGGTTCGTTCGGGACGCTTTTTTGAACTGGAGGTGAACTCGTCCAACGGTCAGATAGAAAATAAAGTTGATGAAATCTGCAGTAAACTTCTGGCGAATCCGGTGATAGAAAATTTCAGCGTGGAGTATGAAGAGTGAAATTCGGCGTGGTAACATTTCCCGGTTCCAACTGCGATTATGATGCCTACGCTGCCATCAAACTTCTCGGCGAAGAGGTCGAATTTCTCTGGCACCAGTCGGATGATTTAAACGGATGCGAAGCGATAATTTTGCCGGGCGGTTTCTCTTACGGTGATTATCTGCGTTCGGGTGCGATTGCACGATTCTCTCCGATTGTTAAGGCGATTGTCAAATTCGCCGAAAACGGTGGTCTGGTGATTGGCATCTGTAACGGTTTTCAAGTACTTGTTGAATCAGGTTTATTACCGGGGGCGCTTTTGCGGAACAAACATCTGCGGTTTTCGTGCAAATACATTTATCTTCGTGTCGAACAAACCGATTGTCCGTTTACCGAAGACTGCGCTCGCGGCGAAATTTTAAAAATACCGATCGCCCATAAGGATGGTAACTATTATAATTTTCAGGGCGATCTTGACAAGTTAAAGAAGAATAATCAGATTGTCTTTCGTTATTGCGATAAAGATGGCAATATCACCGAGGCAAGTAATCCTAACGGATCGATGGATAATATCGGCGGAATATGTAATCCGGGCGGCAATGTGGTCGGTATGATGCCGCACCCGGAACGGGCGGTTGAAGATATTCTCGGTTCGGATGACGGTGTCAAAATATTCCAGTCGGTGGTTAAACATTTTAAAACGAGTCTGAAACTTGAAAAGGCGTGAACTTACATTTTTAATCGTGGCCCTGCTTCTGGGCGCTATTCTCGGCGGGTTTGTCGGCGAGCTGATAGGCTCGTTTCTTCCTCCGGGGGCGGCCAAAGTACTGTTTACCAAATCGCTTAAAGTCGGTTTCGAAACGACGCGGGTGGAACTTTATTCGATCTCCTTTACCGTTGGACTGATGTTTAAGATAAACTTTATGTCGGTTTTGGGCGTATTATTGGTTATAATGTATTTTAGATGGTGGTATATTTAAACTTTTTATTGTATCGAAAAATTTTTTCGGGGAGATAGAAGCTTATGTTTGGAATGGGCCCGTGGGAATTAGCTCTGATTTTTTTGGTCGTGCTGTTATTGTTCGGCGCCAAACGGCTTCCGGATATCGCGCGCGGTATGGGGAAGGGGATTCGCGAGTTTAAAACGGCGATTAAAGATACTCAGGATGAGATCAAAACCAGCATGGATGATACCGATACAAAGAAGAGCAATTCCAACGATAAGAAAAATGGCTAAGTTTACCGAAGAAGATGTTAAAAATATCGCGAAGGTTCTGGGCGCGGATAAAATAACATTCGAGCAGGATCATTATCGTATCAAAATCTTCAACAGCCCGGACAAACGGGTTTTGGTTCTCGAGATTTACCCCGAAACATTACTGGGACGTGTCCGCGGTATGCTGATCGTTGTCTATACCGGCAATTCGCATCTTCAACTGCACAACTGCTCCGGGTATGTTGTCTCCGAAGAATTAGGCGAGGTTACTTTTGTGACCGAAACCAAAGAACGACTGTCGGGACTGGTTATTGAAAAAGGGGCCTCATGCTCGCTTTATGCCGGTCTGGACCGCAATCTTATCTCCAGCGATTTCGAACGTCTCGGTGTCGAGGTGATGCTTTCCGGCGTGGCGTTATCATTAGCCGAAGACATCATCAAACCCGACGAAGAATAGATTTCGATAAATAGTAGCTTAGACATTCCTGTCTGAGCACATAGTCTACCGCGTTGCTATAAACGATAGGTCGAAATCTTTATGATTAATCGCTGCGCCTTATTTCTTCGATCTGTTTCTGCAAAGACTCGATTTTGGTTTTTAAGGCGTTCAATTCCTGTTCGAGTTGATAAATATCGGAAGCGGTAATCTGAGTATCGTTTAATTTGTACTCTATCGGACCGAAACCATTCAGACGGGAAGTATCATCTGATGCTTTCACCGGCGGCGGGACCGGATCGACCGTACCGTAGGCAGCCGGAAAATACACCAGATTAAATTGCATATCGGCCACCGAAACCGAACCGGAGTACTCATAGGCGAGATAGTAATATGTATATGATCCGGTACTGTCAACCGTAAACATAGAGGTCATACCGAACGGAATCGAATAAACGCCGGTCGGGGCGGCGCTATTGATATTAAAATCAAGATCCTGATTTCCTGGCAGGGCAGACGGACTATCGGAGATACCAACCGTCGCATAAGAATCGGTTCCTTGGGTATGTTGCGGCAACGCGGCTATCCGACCATGAGCGACCGCCATAACGAAACCTTCATCCGGACAGTCTATCGTTAGACTGCAAAGTACGGTATAATCCTGATCTTCCAGAAATATATAAAAGGCTCCGCTGAAGGCGGCGACACCCGGTCCGTTTATTATATCCGAGGATTGGATATCGCCGGTCTTAAAAGCATAAGGAACCGCATTAAATTGTGTCCGGGGAGAGATTTCCTGATCGCCATCGACCGTTATACCGAGCCACCGTTCGGATTGATCGAAAACGTCGTCTGTCAACGGCCATCCGTTCGAGCCGAGTTGAACCGTGAAAAAACCGTCGGTTGTACTTATGATATGCAACTCCTCCCAGACGACAGCATTGGATTCGTCATAGATTTTGAAACTGACATTATGAGATGTATCGGGAACGGGATTGCCGCTGCTATCCGTCAAACGCCCCTGATAATTCATTGTTGAAGGAACTTCGGCATAAACAGACATAATCGATGACATTGGCATAAGAACCAAAAGTGTAATCAGGAGGAATATAAATCTGAACACTCTAACTCCATTATTAATAAAGCTTCTAATCATAATATCGTCAAAAGTTGCGATTATGCAAATCTTCTTTTGCGGTTAGTAGCGAAGAGAATGCCTCCCCGAGACCTGCCAAAATAAAAAAGCAGGAATCTTTGATTCCTGCCTTAAAAATATTCTATGATTGTACTACATACTCACACCGCTTTTGGGTGAGAATGTCTCCAGAAAATCGGCTATGGATTTGGCGATTTCGGTTGCACTCTGATACCGTTCATCCGGGTTTTTCCGAAGCGCCTTATCGATCACGCGGTCAAACAGAAGCGGTATTGAACGGTCCACTTTGGACGGCGGTTCCGGATCACTGTTAACGATACTATAAATAAGTGAGGTCAGATTATCGCCACGGAACGGACGACGATTAAGCAGCATCTCGTATATAACCACACCAAGGCTGAAAATATCGCATCGCTTATCGACTTTTTTACCCTGAAGCAGTTCCGGTGCGATATAGTTGGGTGTCCCCATCGCGATTCCGGTGCGGGTCATCGATGAAGTGTCAACCCGGGCGATACCGAAATCCATAACCTTTATCTTATAATCGTTCAAAACCATGATGTTGGCCGGTTTGATATCACGATGGACAATATTCTGCTGATGCGCAAAATCGAGCGCCGAACAAATCTGCGAAATTATCTGTGCGATAATCCGGTAATTGAATTTGGCCTTACGGCGGATCATATCCTCAAGCGTTCGCCCTTCCAGAAATTCCATAGCGATATACTGAAGGTTACCCTCGGAGCCGACATCATAGATGGTTACGATATTCGGATGCGACAGTTTTCCGGCGGCACTAGCCTCGGTATTCAGTCGCTCCCTAAGTTCTTCCATCTCCTGCGGATCATTTACGAAATCCAGACGGATTGTTTTCAAGGCGACATTCCGGTTAATGGCCGGATCGACACCCTTATAAACCATACCCATCGCGCCTTTACCGAGTTCACCCAGCACCTTGTAACGCCCCAGGCTTTCGATCGGATGACTGTCGGTTCCAAAAGCCGGTGTACTCTGTGGTCGCGGCGTTTGATTCATCGACGCAGGCTGTTGACCGGTCGCCGGTTGTTCGCCGGTCGCCGGTTGTTCGCCGGTTGCGGGAGGTGGCGTCGGTGTTGGCGAAGATGAATTGGCTTCGTTATCAATCGGCGAAATTTCCTGATAATCGTCAACCGGTTTTTCAGCCGGTGGTGTTGAATCGGGCGTTACACCTTCGAGAACTGTTTTCTCCGCCGATGCGTCAACCATTGTTTTATCGGAAGGCTGGGACCGTGGAATCATCTCGGTCGGTTCAGCCGTTGGTTGAGCCGGTATATTTTCGATTTTGGGTGGTTTGGATATATCGGCTTTCGGTAATTCCGCTTTGGGTAATTTGGTTTCTTCAGGCGGAGGGGCGAAACCGATACGCAGGGTCGAAAGTTTCGACAGTAGTTCATTATCCATAATCGGACTGACCAGGGTCAGCATGAACAGTTCCATTCCGAGATATAATGGTCGTGCCAGAATATTAAACGAATTGAACATAATGAAATTCAAATTAGCCAGAACAAACATACTGGCCAGAAGAATTATCATTCTATATAACAGCGATACACGGGGAAGCACAAAAGCGAAGACGGCACCCAGAGCAAACAGGATAAGAATGTCCCGTCCCGGCGATGTATCCAGACGTTTGATAAAATTCGCATGGATCATATTTTCAATAACGTTGGCGGTTTTTTCCGACGATACCATTTTCTTTTCGACCGGTGTCTGATAATAATCGGCCAGATAATTACCGGTTACCGAAACGATGACGAGTTTGTTTTTTAACCGGCTTAGCTTATACTTTTCAGTTAAGATATCGGCCGCTGAAACCTGCGCGAATGATTCTCCCGGTTTATTAAAATTGATGAACAATGCCGCCTGGTCATCGGTCGGGATTTCCACCCCGCCCATTTTAATTTTTTCGGCTTCATAGACTTTGATCGAAGATGGTTCGACATCCAAATAATTGGCGGCGGTTACAAGCGCCACCGACGGATAATAATATCCGTCATAATGAGTCACCAGCGGCTGCCATCGGATTTTTCTGTCATCATCAAAACGATTATATCTGAATCCAAATCCGGCTGCAAACTGGCAAAGCTGATCGGGGGGGAGGAACGCCTTGTATGTTAAAAGTGTCGATTCCTCATTTAGGATACCGAGATCGCTGTTAACCTCAATCGTAGAATGTGTCAGATATTCATGCACCGCCACTTTTTCGGCCATAAATTCAGTTTGGCTGACTTCGTAGGGTAATATGATACCTTTAACCCATGACATTTGACCGGCTAAAATTTCGGTATAACCCATGGTATCTTCCTCGATATCATGCTCGAACAAAATATCGACCAGAATCGTTTTCGGCTCGCCGCTGCCAATGGCGGCGAGAAGATCGGCTATTTTATCCCGGTGCCACGGCCAGTCGCCGAATTCGTTCAGGGTTCTGTCATCAATATTGACCAGCGTAATGTCGCTGGAAAAATTATCATCGCCCCGAAATGTGTACATCAAATCCTGAATTTTCCATTCCAGACTTCGGAATGGGGAGAAATCGTTAAGGTACAGTGTAACGACCAGAATCGATATTAACAGGCAGAGAACATATGCCGAGTATTTTCTTAACATGGGGATACCCTCATACTCCAATTGCCAGGCGTTCTATCAGGAATTCCGGAAGTTTTGCTTTTTTCATCTTTTCCTGGGTTTTCCCGATATCGTATTCCACCCTTCTATAATACATTGAATCGGAATCGGTATCGACAATCAGGTAGCAGGCTCGAGGATCATTGTCACGCGGTTGTCCGACGGATCCGATATTTATGATATATTTATTACCTTCTGTTCGCTTTATTGACTCACTCTCTTTTTGTACTATCGTACCATCATCAGTCAGGATAAAACAATCCGGGACATGAGTGTGCCCGACCAGACAGACTGACTGGGGAAATTTGTCGAAATTGTCGCCGGCGCATTCGATATCGAGAATGTATGTCCAGCTTTCCGGTTCATCAGGGGAGGCATGGACCAGACAGTAATCAAGAAAGGTCGATCTCATTTCGAAATCGGCGAGAATCTCGATTGATTTGTTCTTTATTTTTTTGACGGTCCAATCCATGGAAACCTTAGCAATCTTGTTGAAATTATCGGACTGTTCCAATCCCATCACGGCGTAATCATGGTTGCCCAGTAATTTTATTTCGCAATGTTTTTGAATCAGTTTGACACATTGATTGGGATTACAGCCATATCCGACGGCATCACCCAAAAAATGAATCTTCTCCACGCCCTGTTTTTCGATATCGCGCAGAACGGCTTCTAAAGCCTCAAGATTGCCATGAACATCCGATATCAAGGCAAATTTCATAAATCAGCGTCCTTCCACAAATCTGAAAACCGATTTTCCGACCTGAATGATATCATCGTTTTTAAGGGAACGTCGATCAATCGATTCCCCATTCACTTTTGTTTTACCTTTACGTCCCAGGTTAATGATACTGAACTGTTCTTCTTCTTTGACGATTTTGGCCTGAATCCCCGACAACATAAATCCTTTAGCGTGAACATGCACGAATTTGGCTTTGCCTATTGTGGTCACGTTGCGATCGATTTGATGTTCGGAGAAATCGACATTTTCCTCGCCGAGTAAAACCGAACCGCCCATCCGATTTACGATTTCTTTTTCGAGTCTGTCCTTACGGATAAGTTCTTTCTGCTTTTTCGTCTTCAAAATCATGGTTCCGTCCAGATTGGTCGCCGAATCCTCACGCTGAACCTGCGAATTGTAAGTAAGGCAGTATTTACCGATTGTGATCTGGTCGCTATCACGCAGGACTTCCTCGGTTATGCGGCGGTTGTTGACAAATGTCCCATTGAGGGATTCGTTATCAATAATAACCGCGGCGCTGTCATTAAATTCGATTTGCGCATGTCGTCGCGAAACACCCCGATTTTCGAGAACTATATCATTTTCCCTGGTTCGTCCGATAGTCATCCGTTTTTTCTCGGTAACTATACGCTCGATAACCTTGTCCTCGTATTTTACGATAATCTCGGGCATACGGGACTCCTTTCAATTACATCAAATTCTAATCAAATACAAGGCAAAAACACCCTGCCAGATTAAAGAATCTATTTATTCGTCATCCTTGCTATCTTCAATTAGCTCTTATATATTTTCGGCATGAAGATTGGAAACTTGACTGTTGAGGGTAATCTCCTGCTGGCTCCGCTGGCGGGGATATCGAACCGGCCGTTCAGGATGCTGGCGCGCGAATATGGGGCCGCTTTGTGTTATACCGAGATGATCTCGGCCGAGGCGGTTTTCAGAAGCCAGAAAAAGACATTTAACATGATAGATTTAGAACCAGACGAGCATCCTGTTGGTATTCAATTATTTGGGGCCGATCCGACCAGTCTGGCGAGGGCGGTAAAGCGAGTGTTGGAATTTAAGCCGGATTTGATTGATTTGAATATGGGCTGTCCAGTTAAAAAAGTAATCAAAAAAAACGGCGGGGCGGCGTTATTGAAGAATGTCGGACTGGCTGGTGAGTTGATATCGGCCGCGGTGGAAAATTCGACTGTTCCCATTACAATAAAGATACGCACCGGTTGGGATGTCCATTCCGAGGCATATATGGAAATCGGAAAAATGGCCGAAAAAAAGGGTGTTGCGGCGGTTACGCTACATCCTCGCAGTCGGACCGAAAATTATTCCCATAAAGCTGACTGGAGTAAAATAGCCGAGCTTAAAAAAGAACTGTCGATACCGGTGATTGGCAATGGCGATATTTTTTCTCCCGAGGATGCCGAACGAATAATAAAACAAACCGGGTGCGATGCGATTATGCTTGGACGGGCGGCCATGAAGGACCCGTCGGTTTTCAAGCGGATAAAGACCTACCTGACCGAGGGGAGACTGTTCCCTGAAAGTACTATTGCCGAGCGAATCGAGATGGCTATTGAACACTCCCGTTTGATGATAGTACAATTTGGGGAGAGGCTTGGGGCGTTAAAAATGCGGAAACATCTGGCGTGGTACTCAAAAGGATTTCCGGGCGGGGCGGAGTTGCGCCGACGATTAAAACATGTCGAATCGCTTGATGATATAAAGGCATTATTTCAAGCTTATCTTGACCGGTCACTGGTCGATAACGAAAAATCATCCGATTAGCTGGTGTCTGCGCTTTAAAAAAAGTTTGAAAGTGACTGTTGTAATTATTATATTGGTGGCTGTATATTAGAGCGCGTGACCGGAAAGCCTGTATTTTCGCAACGCCGAATAAGTGTGAAATAATAATTAAGGAAGGATAAATATCATGTCAGTCAAAGTCTTGACCATTGCCGAACAAAAAGATGGAAAAATATCGAATGTTAGCTATGAATTAATCTCTGTTGCCAAAAAGGTCGGTGGGGAGATTATGACCGCCTGTCTGGCGGAGTCGGCCGATGGTCTCGCCGGTGAGTTGGCCTCGCATGGTGGGGGAAAGGTTTTGGCAGTATCCAATCCGGCTTTGAAATACTTCAATGATGATATTTATGCCCGAGTAATTACCGAACTGATTAAAAAATATCAACCGCAGCTGGTCATCGGACCGGCTACCTTTTATGGTAAGGCGATGTTCGGTCGGCTGGCCGCATTGAATGACGGCGCGATGGCGTCCGATATTACCGCTATTAATGTGGACGGTGACGCAGTGTCTGTTACACGTCCTACTTATGGCGGCAATATTATTGCCGATATCGCTGGTGTCGGTGACAAGACAATGTTTGTGACGGTTCGTCCTAAGATTTTTGATGAATCAAAAGATGGCGACGGTGAAGTCATCGCCGAGTCAATCGATGCTTCTCTGTTTGAATCAAAAGCAACGGTGAAAGAAGTGGTGGTTGAGAGCGGTCAGTCGGTGAATCTGGCCGAGGCCGATATTATTGTCTCGGTCGGTCGCGGTGTTCGTGGTGAGGAGAATATCGGATTGATTCAAAAGCTCGCCGACTCGCTTGGCGGGGCGCTGGGCGCCTCGAGGGCAATTGTTGATTCGGGATGGATCACCTATTCGCATCAGGTCGGGCAGACGGGGAAAACGGTTAATCCCAAATTATATTTTGCAATCGGTATTTCGGGTGCGATTCAGCATCTGGTTGGGATGCAGACTTCGAAAACGATTGTGGCCATCAACCGTGATAAAGATGCCCCTATTTTTAATATCGCCAGTTATGGTATTGTCGGTGACCTGTTCGAAATCGTTCCGGCCCTGACCGCCAAATTCCAGGCGGGAAATTAAATAGCCTGCAGTTAATTGTTATTTGAGTAGATAAAAGGTCGCATTGTCGCGGCCTTTTTTTATTCGCCAGTATTTACATTTATTTTCGGTGGGGGGAGGGAGCCGGCAAGATAATCTATCGAGGCGCGCAATAACAGCGTATCATAAACAAAATCGTGCATCCCGCGACTCTTGTCATTAAGTATATAATAATAATTATAAAGTGCCCCGGTAATATTGGAATCGGTTATTAAAATGGTCGTGTCGGGCAGGCCGGTTTCGAGATTGACAAGTCCCAGTTTACTCAGACTCGATTTTAAGTCCGACAGTCTGGTTTCGATTAACGCTTGACCGGACGCAATCGTTTGGGCGGAAACCGCTGCCGGTGTGCCCACATGACAGTCGGATATATTGCAGGCCGAAGTAAGAACATCTGATCCGGATACGATATGCAAACTATGGCCGCCAAGATCATAATCGATAACTTTTTCCTGATGGCAATTTATACATTGCCGCGAATCGCTGGTGATATGAGAATGTGAACTCGACCAATCCCAGGTGACACTGTCGAAACTATGTTCAAAACCACCCTCTCCAATAATCATATCGGCTTCACCCATGCCGTGAGTCATAAGTGTATCCCAGCCGTTGATATAATTGGTCTCGATAATAGTGCTGTCATCGATTAGATCCTCTTTATCGACCAGTGCATGGTGACATTGCGCGCAGAGATTTGAGTTGCCATAATTATAAGGTGACCCGCCAACCAGAGTAATAGCGGTCGTGGTTCTTAATGAATAGTCCCATTCGGTATGAATACTATGACAGGCATAACAGCGAATTTCCGACGGCTGACCGTTAAAATGAGCCTCATCCTGACCTAGAGACTGAATAAATGGCCGACTGAAATGGCACTCGGCACCGCAATCCCTTATATCCTGAGTCATCAATGATGTGTCCGCCAGCCGCCCCGAAGCATGGCCGGAAACTATCCATTGATCATATACGTCGGCCGCTGTCAGACCGGTTGATGAATGGCAGTTAATACAGAGACTATCCTGCCGATTAACTTCGGTATTTGTTTCATTGGTGACCAATTCATCACAACCGGGAATAAGACCGAGAATTAGTATTGTCCCGAAAGCCAGTATTAAAAAAAGCGGGCGGTTTATTCTCATTTATAATTTCCTGAATGCATTGTGACTAAGAAACATCGCATAATATAATTTGTCAAACAATTTCATGAATTATACACCAAATTCGCCATTTGGCCGAATTTTGTGTTTCAGCGGGTCGTCGGCCGGCAACTATAACGATTCGGGAACTTTTGGGCCGTATCGGTGTTAAATATTAAAATGAACAGGCTTTATATTAATTTACTTGACTTGTTTTAAGATTTGGCTTTTCTTAGGCAATTGGAGGTAATACATAGGTAATTGTTAACGATAAATTGAACTGTTGACCGCGAAATAACTGAATGAAGCCTGAATTTATTTTAAGCCGGACTATACGAAGTTTACGGCTGTTATTTTTTCATAAAAAATCTGCAATTATCACCCTGATTATTTCTCTTTTGTGCCTTCCAATGATTTTATCGGGCAAAGCACTGATTCCGTTCGACGAGCCGCTACGTGGCCGAGGACTGGGTGACAATACTGTTCAGGATATCGTATTTCATAAGGAAGGTGTCTGGCTGGCCGGTGCGCGCGGGGTAACATATCAAATTTTCGGCGATTCGGTCTGGAACTTATATGATGAAACCAATGGTCTCGTTGGTGGAAATATCTCAGCTATATATTCTTCGGGTGATATGCTTTGGGTGGCGATGAATCATTTCGAGGGGGATGATGTTTATGCGACAGCCGATGGATTGGCATATACATCCGATACCGGTCGTACCTGGGAAACTACGGCTCCGGACGGGACCCATGGTTTTGTAAATATTGTTTATGATATAACGGGTGTCGATAGTTCAGTTTTTTGCGCTTCGTGGTTCGGCGGCATGGTTGCCAGTTTTGATAACGGTCAGAGCTGGAAACATATATACTATTCGACTGCCGATTCAACAGGGGCGGCCGATGAGCCTGATGATCCGCCGTATTCAAATCGATATTTCGCAGCCGTAGTTGATACGCTTCATAACGACTCGGTTGTATTATGGTGCGGAAGCGCCTTCGGGATCAAGCGATATGTCTATGCGCCCCCATATGCAAAGCCGTATTCGAATTATATTTTTGATATTACAGCCGTTGATAGTTTTATCTTTGTCTGTGGCGATTCGTGCCTGACGCGGCTTAAATTTGATTCTATAAGCTCTACAGTATCTGCGAGTAACTATCATTCAACATTTATGAGTGAAGGGATTCCGGGATTGGCGGTAACAACCGCTTATGGATTTGGAGATCACCTTTTTATCGGTGCTCTTGATTCTATCGGTCGGGAACCATATCTTGATACGGCGGGTGATACTGCCTATAACTACATACCCTATAGTACCGGCCCGGGATTGGCGGTTTCTGATAACAATGGATTATCCTTTTTTGAAAGTTATTCCGGTCTGGACAGCTTGAATGGTAATAATAGATATCCTGTCCAATTCGCTTCCGTAGGGCATCTCCTGTTTATGGCGGCCCGTGAGGCCGGATTGTATTTATCGACCGATACCGGGTATAGCTGGAATAAAGTCTATACTGATTTACTCGATTCAAGTGTGGCCAATGGCCGAAATATCATTAACTCGATAGCCATTGATTCATTGGAAATGTGGGTAGGCACCGATTCCGGTTTGGTAAAGATGGAGTTTGATAATGCCGGAATAGTATTATCGCGACAGAATTACGTTTTCCCGGAGAATGATACCAGCGGGGCGCGGAGTTATAGGGTGGCTATCCAAAATATCGGTGATACCACTAAATATTTCTGGTCTCTTAATCAGCCTATTGATACTGCGGTGGGTATCTATACGGTTTATCGCTCTCTCGATAGCGGGAATACGTGGGATGACCTTTGGAACGTTACCGGGCTACCGAAGGATCGTCGCTACAATGATATCGCCTTTGTTGAAGGGGATGTTTATTTGATTGGCGACGATATGTTTAGAAATTCGCTTAATTTTGGAAATACATGGTACGGGGGCGATGGTTCAATTATTTATGATAGTGTTAGCGAATACAGTTGGCAAAATTTTGCCGGTCTTAGCCTGAATACATTTTTAATACAAAATGATACTTTTTATGTCGGTTCCGAACACGGCTGGGCTATTTCACCGCCAGTCTCGGCGACACTGAAATGGGATGTTTTAATTGCCAATCAGGATCGTTCTGTTTACGATAAGAAGGCGCAAATCAATCAACCGTATCTTACCGGCGATTTTGTCAACGCTCTGGCAATTCAGCCTTTGGATGACGGTCAGAGCCTCGTATGGGCATCGACTCATCCGGCCGGCGATACGACCAGTACCGATGGTATTTCGGTCGGGACCGTAGATGGACTTACCTGGGAGACAAGATTCGACGAGGTCGCCGCATGGAATTTCGCTTTTGATGATTCGGCGGTGTTTGTGGCCAGTGATGCCGGATTATTATATTCGCCCGATACCGGACGAACCTGGGATACGCTGGATATTGAGGGTCGGCAGGTTACTTCACAGCCGCCGGTTGATTTTGCCATCGATCCGGGTACGCCGGTTTATGCAGTCGCGGTATTGGGTAATATTTTGTGGGTTGGCACTGAAGACGGTGCGGCGAGTATCGAAATCGATTTGCTGGGTACCGACCAGTGGGAGATCTATCGAGTTTTCGATTCGACGTTTGATGTTTATGCTTACCCGATTCCGTTCTCACAGGCGGATGACGGTAAGGTTTATTTCCATTTCCCGGTTCCACAGGATGCCTATGTGACGATTGAAGTATATGACTTTACGATGGATCTGGTCAGAACGGTACCGGTCGATAATAATGGTTTCATGGCGGCCGGGATTTCGCAGGATATCTACTGGGATGGTCTTAACGGTGTCGGCGGGGTGACGGCGATAGGTATGTACTATTATAAAATAACGCTGTCAACCGGAGAGGTTTATTGGGGTAAAATTGCAGTTGTACCATAATTATGAAAATGTTTAAATACATATTTGTTTTGTCCGTCCTGCTGATGTTATCTGCTGCGAATTTGTCAGCCGAGACCGAAAACGGCGGTTATGCCGGTGCTTTTGTTAAAATACCGGTCGAGGCTCGTTCGGCGGGAATGGGTGGAGCATATATTGGTGTTTCCGATGATGCCGCCGGTCAGCTTCACAACCCGGCCGGGATTCAATCGATAACGACCAAAGTTTTCACCAGTTCTTATCGGGCGATGGGTCAGGATCGGAAACTCGGTTTTCTTTCGCTGGCGATACCGACCCGCGGCGAATCGATTCTTGGTTTTAGCTGGTTATACGCCGGTTATGGTGAGGTCGAAGGGCGCGATAACAGTGGTTATGCGACCGGCGAAATGATTTCATCCAATGAACATGATTTTGCGATATCTTTTGCCAAACGATTTGAGCCGTTTTTTGCATTGGGAACAAAGCTTAATTATTATCATAAAAAGCATGTCGATCTCAGCGTCGGTTCGATCGGGATAGATTTAGGTGCGTTGTTTTTTATTGATTCGCTGTTGGAATATGGGTCGATGGAAGGCAAGCTGATTACCGATATTAGAGGTGGCCTGGCTGTGAAACATATTGCCGCAAAATATATCTGGGAGACGGAAGGAACCGGACTGGCTCCTTCGCAGACCGATGATTTTGCCACGTTTATCGGAATCGGAGGTTCCTGTCGGACCCTGGATCGTAAACTTCTGATTGCGGCCGACCTTGAATTGATAGCCGCCCGGTTTCCGGACCCGGATGAGGAGGCCGAATTCGAAGATCGTATCACCAGCAATGATATGCTGTTCCAGATGGGCGGCGAGTACAGTTTCGAGAATAAATATTTTCTCCGGGCCGGTTTGAATGATGGCGTGCTTACGACCGGGGCCGGATTCAAATATAAGTTCAATAGTGCAACTTTGATGATTAACTACGCTTTTTCAGGTGATCGGGTCGGGGAGGGTGATGATCATATTATAACTCTGGATGTCAGTTTCTAAGGATAATACTTTGAGAAATATAATAATTTTTATTTTGATGCTTTTATTACTGTCTTTGAATACGTCCGTCCTCGGTTCGACCGGGGCGCGACTGCTGACAGTAGAGACCGGTGCGAGACCGGTCGGGATGGGCGGCGCTTTTTCTTCTATCAACGGTGATCCGTTCTCGGCGGCGTACAATCCTGCCGCCTGCTGGGGAATTTCGAAATTATCAGGTTCATTCGGCTATAGTACTCATTGGGAAAACAGTCGACTTGAGAATGGCTACGTCGCGTTCTCGAAACGGTCGATGAGTGTTTTTGCCGGTGTTAATTTTGCCGCTATCGATAATCTTGAGGGACGAGGGACGGTGCCGACCGATGATTTCCTGGAGTTTGACGCTCATGATGTTTCGATAAAAGCCGGAGCCGCGTTTGAACTTGAGGAAAATTATTTTCTCGGTTTTTCGGTTGGCTGGATCAATGAAAAAATTGAAAATTACAGCGATTTCGCTTTTAATTTCGATATTGGCCTTTTAATTCAGCCTTATCCGAATTTGAATATCGGTTTGGCTGTTCTAAATTTCGGTTCAACGTTGAATTTAAGAGACGAGGCCTACGATATCCCGACAACATATCGCGGTGGTGTTTCGTACACATACCGGGATTTGACCGGAGCGGTTGATATGGTCAGGCTGGATGATGATATGTACACTCATTTCGGGGCGGAATACTGTTTTAAGGATATGTTTTTTATCCGTAGCGGTTATCGCGCCGGATATGACACCAAAAATTTCTCGGCCGGAGCCGGCTTTGCAAAACGCAATCTGCGAATTGATTATGCCTTCCTGCCGTACACCGATTATCTGGGAACTTCACATCTATTTAATCTGACATTTCATTTGTAAACAAAAATAGGAGAGACGAATTCACGATGGCTAAGTACAAAATTGCCTGGATGCCGGGCGATGGTGTCGGCGTCGATGTTATGGATGCGGCACGAATCGTTCTGGACAAAATCAAACTCGATGCCGAGTATGTTAACGCCGATATCGGCTGGGAATTCTGGCGTAAAGAAGCTAACCCGCTTCCGGATCGTACGATCGATATTTTGAATAATACCGATTGTGCTTTATTTGGGGCGATTACCTCCAAGCCGAAAGAAGAAGCCGAATCGGAACTGGTTCCGGAACTGCAGGGGAAGGGACATATTTATTTGTCGCCGATCGTTCGTTTACGACAGGAACTTAATCTGCGCACCAATATGCGGCCGTGCAAGGCGTATCCCGGGAATCCGCTTAATTATAAGGAAGGGATCGACATAGTTGTTTTCCGTGAAAACACCGAGGACCTTTATTCCGGTGTCGAGTTTTTCCCGTTCCCGGATGAAGTTCGTCAGACGGTAGCCAAACATAATCCGAAAATGAAAAAATTCGATAAGCATCCGGCGGGTGAGGTCGCGGTCTCATTACGTATTAATACCAAAACCGGATGTCGGAATATCATCACCGATGCTTTCGAGTATGCCAAAAAGACCGGACGCAAGACAGTGACCGTGGTGGAAAAACCGAATGTGATTCGTGAGACATCGGGATTGATGGTACGTACCGCGCGCGAGGTGGCCAAAAATTATCCCGGAATCGAATTGTGGGAGACCAATATCGATGCCATGTGTATGTGGTTGATTAAAAACCCGCATGATTATTCGGTGCTGGTGACCTCAAATATGTTCGGCGATATTATCTCCGATTTGTGCGCGCAACTGGTCGGCGGACTTGGATTTGCTTCATCGGGGAATATCGGCGACAATTATGCTGTCTTTGAGCCGACTCATGGTTCGGCTCCGAAATATGAAGGTCAGCATAAAGTCAATCCGATGGCAATGTTATTGACCACGCGGATGATGCTTGAATACCTGGGCGAGACAACCAGTGCCGAGAAGCTTGAAAATGCGATTGCCGAGGTTATCAAAGAGGGGAAAGTTCGCACCTACGATATGGGTGGTTCGTCGAGTACTCTCGATATCGCCAATGCCGTCGCCGACAAATTGTAGTAGATAGTATTATATCAATATAAGGCAGGAGTCTTAGACTCCTGCCTTTTTTTTATTGAGCTACCGCGATTTAATAGTATAAAAAATTTGGCCGGGTGCGTTGGGAAACACCCGGCCTTGACGTAGAGTAATCAGGTAAAAATTAAAGTCAGTTAACCCGGTTAATACCAGATAATGTTCTCCAGTTCCGGTATTTCATCTTCCAGTTCTTCGGCGACTTCCTCCAGTCTTTCAGCCATCTCCTCAAGTTCATCAGCCTGTTCTTCAAGTGCCTCCGCCTTGGCTTCGATTCTGGCCGCCTCTTTTTCCATCTCACGTTCTAGGTCATCGCTGTCGTAATCGGTCAGGAACATTTTAAGGACGTTCTTAATCGCCTTGGTGCCTAATTTAGCCCCTTCCAGCCCGATTTTTGCGCCCTCGATACCTATCTCGGTCGCATGTGTGTTCAGATCAATAACCAGATAATAATATTCCTTAATTAGTATTTTCTGTTCCGGAGTTAATTCGATTTCATGTCCGTTTACGAACAGTTCGTAATCTTCGGTGATTTCAACCACAGCCTTATTTCGTCCGCGGTGATTGATGATAACGGTACCGTCATTGTCAACATCGATATTGGTATCGTCAAAATAACAGTAATCGGAGGTTACCGAATACGAACGCGAAGGTTTTCCGCCCTCGGCGAATACCAATGAAATACCGAGCAACAAAGTTATTAAGAGAGTTAAAAACAGCCGCATGCCCATCTCCTTTTTTAGATATACTTTACTCAGAAAGACGCTAAAAAATCCGGATAGTTTCAAATATTTTAATCGAACAATAAACTACCGTAATGATGATTAATCGATTAGTATGCTAAGTAATTATTTGATTGCTTTGTGTACCGCGGTCATACCGAGGAACATCCGTTTAAACCAAACTTCTGAGAATCCGGCTTCTTTTAATATCCCGGCCAGTTCATCCGGCGGATAAAAGCGGGGGATACTATTCGCCAGGTACGCGTATCCGGCTTCGGATCCTGATATAATCCATCCGATCCATTTCACAGTTATCCTGACATAGAAATGCATAATGGAGCGAAGCAGTTTCATTTTGGGCTGACTCGTCTCCAGATTGATAAACCGTCCGCCCGGTTTTAAAATACGATGAAATTCCTTGAAATGCTCTATCAGTTTTTCGCGCGTGGTATTAAGGTTCCTTGTCGCGAATGAGATATGAATCAAGTCAAACGAGTTGTTTTTAAACGGCAGGTGCGCCGCATCGGAGATGACAAACGGGATAGCCTTTGTCTCCGGTTTTAATCTCGCTTGTTTTACCATCGGAAGCGAGAAATCGGCGCCTATTATAGATATGCCATTTTGCTTTAAATGTGAAAGATAAATCGCTGTTTCGGCCGTCCCGGTGCAGACATCGAGCCAAGTCGTTCCTCCATCGGCGGCGCCGATTTTTGCGGCGCGTCGGCGGCAGATAATATCCAGCCCGAAAGTGAGAATATGATTTATCAGTTCATATCGATTAAATATCTGTGAGTATATTTTTTGAAGACCTTTGTTCATGTTTGTAATAATATACGGGAGGATTAGAGAATTCGATTAAGTTCGTCTTCGTCAATTATTGTTACACCGAGTTTTTCGGCCTTGTCAAGTTTACTGCCTGCTTTTTCTCCGGCAAGAAGATAGTCGGTTTTGGCCGAGATCGAACCGCTGACTTTACCGCCCGCGTCCTCGATAAGTTTCTTGAAATAGTTACGCGGCTGTGATAAGGTCCCGGAGATGACAAATGTTTTACCCTTTAATGCACCCGCTTTTCGAGTTGTTTTGTATGGTGCAAAAACGACCCCGGCCTTTTTGAGTTTGGTTATCATTTGGCGGTTACCGTCATTATCGAAATAATCGACAATCGACTGCGCCATTTTCGGGCCGATTCCGTCGATAGCGGTTAACTCGTCGATGGTGGCGTTTTGCAATTTATCGAATTCTCCGAACTCCTCAGCCAGCAACCGTGCGGCGGTCTCGCCGATACCGAATATCCCCAGCGCCAGAATAATATTCGGTAGTTCTCTTTGTTTCGATTCCTCGATAGCATCGAGAAGATTCTGCGCCCGCTTATCAGCCATCAATTCAAGAGGAAGCAGAGCTTCTTTTGTCAGGAAATAAATATCGGCCGGATTATTTATTAAGTTTTTCTCAATCAACTGCGCCGCCAGTTTTCCGCCGAGACCTTCGATATCCATTGCATCCTTTGATGCAAAATGAAATATCCGTTCGATCGTTTGTGCGGGACAGGCGGCGTTGATACATCGCCAAGCCGCTTCACCTTCGGGACGGACGATTTTCGAACCGCATGACGGGCAAATCGATGGCATTGATTTTGATTTTTCCTTACCGGTTCGCTTATCCTTGATAACTTTCATCACCTGCGGGATAACATCACCGGCACGACGGATCACAACTGTATCGCCGATCTTGATATCGAGGTTGACCATCTCATCTTCATTGTGAAGCGATGCATTCGAAACCGTCACTCCGCCGACCTGCACCGGTTCCAGTTTGGCAACCGGAGTGACAGATCCGGTTCGCCCGACCTGAAAATCGATGTCGTTGACGATAGTCTCGGCCTCCTCGGCGGCGAATTTCCATGCAATCGCCCAGCGCGGCGCGCGGGATATCTCGCCAAGTATTTTCTGTTCGTTAAACTTATTGACTTTGATAACCATCCCGTCGATTTCATAATCAAGATTGGGGCGTTTTGTCTCTAATTTATGAAACTGCTCGACAACTTTATCGATCCCATGTGTCAGCGCCAGATTTTCATTAATTCGAAATCCTTCCTTACCCAAAAACTGCATGACGCTGTATTGGTCAGGGAGACCGCCAAGATCATTAGCCGAAATCCCGTAGGCGTAGAACATTAACGGGCGCGAGGAGGTGACTTCCGATGAAAGCTGTCTTAACGAACCAGCGGCGGCATTACGCGGATTCGCGAATGGCGGTTGATCGATATCCTGCATCTGCCGGTTTAATTTCTCGAATGCCGACTTATGCAAAATAACTTCGCCGCGTACTTCCAGCAGGGGATATTTCTCGGCGTTTTTTTTCGATAGTTTTAGTGGAATACTCTTAATTGTTTTAAGATTTAATGTGACATTTTCACCCTTGGTTCCATCACCGCGCGTGGAGCCAACGACCAAAAGGCCGCTTTTATATATAAGCTCAACTGCAAGGCCGTCTAATTTAGGCTCGACTGTATATTCTATATCTTCAGACGTTTCCAGACTTTCGTGGACACGCCTATCAAAATCGGTGAATTCCTCGGGAGTTGTTACTTTTTGAAGTGATAGCATCCTGATACGATGCTGAACCGTTTCGAATTTCGACAGTGGTTCGGCGCCGACGCGCTGTGATGGTGAATCTGGCGTTATTATTTCCGTGTACTCTTTTTCGATTTTCAAAAGCTGATCAAACAGTCGATCATACTCAGCGTCGCTTATTTCCGGATTATCCAGAACATAATACCGCCGGTTATGATATTCGATCTGCTCTTTGAGCTGGTCGTATTCTTTCCTGATTTTTTCCGGTATCGGCATGGGGTAAATAAAATCGTGCTATCGAGTTATGTCAACCGCTAAATATATCGCGTCTCTTTTAAGCCGGTCGGTGCGGCAAAGATCTCGTTGGCGATGACAGCCGTATTGCCGCCCTCGACATTTACATGGCCGCGCACGGTCAGGTAGCGGTATTTACGGATAAGACCGCTGAAGCGGTTGTATATCTCGGGGAACAGGACCACCTCGAAAGTATCATCAGGCGAGTCGAATGTTAAAAATACCATCGCTTTGCCTTCTCGGGTTTTAATTCGCTTGCGATCGGCCAACCATCCCGAAATGGTAATCGGTGCGCCTTGTTTTTTCCGGATTATCTTTTCGAGATTACACTTTTGATAATTCTCAAATAGCGAAAGCGGGTGGAACGAGGCGGGCAGTTCGAGAATATCTTTTTCGGCCCTGAATATTTCATAACGAGTGAACTGCTCCAGATGCGGCATTTGTTCTAATGGGGGAGAAATAATCTTTTCGCCGAACAGGTCGTTTTTACTTCGACTCCCTTTTCCGAAACCAAGACGATACAACCAAAGGAGTTTGGGGCGCGAACTATCAATCGAATCAAAAAAGCCGACCCTTATTAAATTTTCAATCTCCCGGGCCGACAACTCTACTTTCGATAAAAAATCAGATAGGGACACAAACGGACGGTTGTTTTGGATGTTATCTATAGTTTTATGCGTCAGGTCGCGGATTCTATGTAGGCCGAGATAGATGTTACCTTCATATGTACTATCGATTTTATCCGAGCGGTTGACATCGGGCGGCCGGATCATTACCCCGAGACGTCGCGCCTCGGCGACATAAACCGCTGAGGGGTAATACCCGCCGCCGTTGCGAAGCACCGCTGTCATAAAAATATCCGGGTAATGCGCCTTGAAATAGGCCGACTGCCATGCAAGATATCCGTAGGTGGCGGCGTGTGCCTTGCAAAAACCAAATGAGGCGAACTGCGCCAGTTGATTTAAAATATTCTCAGCGGTTGCGCTATCAACATTGTTGTTGCGTGCACCATCGAGGAAACGTCGGCGCAGTTTGTCAAGATCGATCTGTTTTCGTTTTTTGGTGATGGCGCGCCTTAATAAGTCCGAGGCAGGTAAATTAAATCCGGCGATTTCCTTCGCTGCCAGAATCACCTGCTCCTGATAAATAAAAACTCCGAAGGTATCATTGAGAACTGTTTTAAGATTTTGATGCGGATATACGGTTTTTTCATTGCCGTGAAAACGGTCGAGAAATATTTTTTTCATACCCGATTCCGACGCCCCGGGACGAATGAGCGCCAGACCAAGAGTGATATCATCAAGTTTTTGCGGACACAGATCGCGAAGCAGGGCGCGCATCCCGGGCGATTCGATTTGAAAAACACCAATTGTTTTACCGGTCCGTAAAATGTCATACGTTTTGGAATCATGTTCAGGGACGGTGAAATATTCACCCTCGACTTGTTTGACGGCATTGTAACAATCAACCAGCACTCCCAATCCGCGCTGACCGAGGATATCGATTTTGACCAAGCCGATTTTTTCGGCCTGATACATGTCACACTGGGTTACGACTATCCCTTTGGTGGTTTTTTCGAGCGGGATATAATCGGTCAGCGGGCCGGGCGTGATGACAATCCCGCCGGAGTGGATACCAAGATGGCGCGGCAGCCCGCATATAGAGCGCGCTGCCTGAAGTATCGGTTTGAATCGCTCGCCGGTCGCTTTCAGGCTATTGGAGGAGAACCGCGGGAAATCGTTTCGTTCCAGCGGATGCCCCGACAGTCGTTTGGTGAAATATTCTATTTCCTCGGGGGGTAAACCCATTGCTTTGGCGGTCTCACGAATCGCCAGACGCGGCCGAAAACGAGTGTAGGTTGCCATCATGGCGACATGATCGTCGCCATATTTTTTATAGATAAAAGTAAGAACATCATCGCGTCGTCGCCAGTCGATATCCAGATCAATATCGGGACAATCCGAGCGCGCCTCGTTGAGGAAGCGTTCGAAATAGAGCTTTTGCCTTATCGGATCAACCTGTGTAATACCAAGGCTGTAAGATACTAACGAGCCGGCGGCCGAGCCGCGTCCAATCGCGGCGATGTTTTCACGTTGGCAATAATCGATGATCTCACCGACAATTAAAAAATAATCGACATAACCGGTGCGCTGTATGACCGATATTTCGTATTCAAGACGTGATAAATAATGTCCGGAAGGATTTTTTAATTTCCGATGCAGACCGTTTAAGGCATCGTTTTTTAATTTTTCATAATGATCGCCGTTTACTTCAATTTGCGGCAGGATATTTTTTCGTTCCGGGAATATCAGATTACATCTGTCTATTAATTCACGGCTGTTATTGACCGCTTCGGGGAATGATGTATAGAACTTATTGTACCACTCCGGACTTCTCAACCAAGACTGTTTTTCGGCGGTTTCGTCGGTGGGGAGGTTGTTAAGAAGATACCCGCCTTCAATAGCCCGTAAAAGCCGATGTTTTTCAAACTCATTTTCGTGCAAAGAACTTACATCGGGGCAGGCGAGCGGTTTGATATTATGTTTTGCCGCCGTTCGTATCATCCTTGATGGTTGCTTGTATCCAATTTTTATATAGAGGCGTCGGTCGAATATATTTTTTAGATTTTCAAGCGACGACTCATTTGCCGTAACACAAAATAAACTATCATTGTACTGTGCGATTGTTTCAATCGGGAGTGCACCATACAACTGATAGTGTGTAATAATTCTCGACAGGTTTCTAAAACCATCATGGTTTTCGCATATAAATAAAATATTCCCAAGATGTGTCGTTACGTCGGCGCCGATTATCGATTTTAAACCGGTCTCCAAAGCGGCGTAGTAAAAATCATAACATCCATACAGATTGTTAAAATCGGCCATCAGCAGAGCGGTATAATTGTTTTCAACCGCTGCCTGAACCAACTCCTCGGGGGGAGTTGTTCCATAGAGCAGCGAGAAACTACTGCGACAAACCGGGAGTACGTAATTCATAGCCGGTATCCCCGCGTTTGTATCGCGACGAAAGCGATAATGTCCGCCCGGTCATAATCGAAAAAAAGCCGCTTTTATCGCGTGCCTTATCGAGGCTCGTCAGTAGTCGCCGGTTTTTTTCTATGCGGTCATCGAAAAACGTTACACTATCGATATAGTTTTTCAGGTTGGACAATGTCACGCCCAGAAAACGAATACCGAGCCGCCGGGTGGCGGCTCGGCGGAACATCGTTTCAACAAGGGGAAAAATTTCATTTTCATCGTTAGCGGGCGGCGATATCCGCGTCGCCGCCTCGACTGTTTTAAAATCGGCATAACGAAATTTGATAGTGACCGAAGCGGCGCGTTTGGAAAGTCTTCGCAGTTTGGCTGAAGCGCGCCCGAGTAAATAATAAAAATGCGACAGCAAAACTTCATGATCGGTGATATCGTCGGCGAATCCGGTCTCGCGACCGACCGACCGAACGACTTTGTAATCGCGAATCGGGATACCATCCAAACCACGACTGTAAGCCGAAATTTTAAGACCGTTAATACCAAAAACAGTTTTAAGATATTTCTCCGGCACGGCCGCGAGTTGCCCGGCTGTACGGATACCCATCTCATGCAGTATTTTTTCGGTAACATGTCCCACGCCGGGGATTTTTCTGATTGGTAAATTGGTGAGAAAACTGGCGATATTGCTTTTATCGATAACCGTCAGGCCCATCGGTTTATTGAAATCTGATGCGATTTTAGCCATCACCTTACTCGGTGCGATACCAATCGACGACGACAGCACCAGCAACTGCTTTATTTCTTTTTGTATTTTCTCGGCCGCCTGACGTGTCCTCTCGGTCGAGTCGTTCATGGTCAGGCAGGCTTCATCCTGCGAGATTTTATCAAACTCCGGTGTGTAGTGCGAGAGGATATCATAAAATCGTTCCGAGTAATATTGATAACGATTAAAATCGCCCCGTAAAAATGTCCCGTTCGGAATCAGTCGTGCGGCTTCATATAATGCTGTCCCGGTCCGGACACCCAGCGCGCGTGCCTCATAGCTGGGGCAGGCAACGACACCGCGCTCATGTTTCAGCCCGCCGACCATTACCGGCTTACCAACCAGCGCCGGATTTATCGATTGTTCGACCGATGCGAAAAAGGCATCGATATCTATATATAAAAAGTTTTTCATCTTTCCTCCGTGATAAATAACGGAGGAAAACAACGGATTTTCCATCACATCCGAATCACATTTACAGGAGTATATGATCAGGGGAGGGGACAGTGTTCGGGAATCGTTGATGAATCTTTGGTTTTATGAATTGATTTGCGCCAGGCGGCGATTTCCTGCCCGGCGATGTCATCGATAATATCGATTGCATATATAGCGGTCAAATGATTTTGGTTATCCAGCCTCGCGATTATATTTTCCGCCAGATAATACATCGGCCCGTCGGTCGATGGCATAAATTCAAGCATCAATGATTGACTTGTTTTATCACAATAAATCTTTGAATCGGGTAGTGAGTTCCGAAAATCGAGAAACCGAATATCAGCCGTTCGACCGTTTTGCGGAATCTCAAAATCGGTACGCTCTTTCCAGCGTCGCCGCGGTAACGTAATCTCGATGAATATCAAACGCCCGTCACGATCGAACTGAAGCGATACATAATCCGATTCGAGATATGAAAAAAACCTCGATTTTTTCCCCGGGCTGTGAATAATTGGAAGATATAACGACTCTTCTTCCAGTTGATAAAAACCCCGTCCGCGGGGTATTGTTACGGACGGGGTAGTAACATTCACGTTTATTGTCGTGACAGACATACTATTTCAATTCGTTTAATTTATCCTTCGCCTGTTCGGCCTCAAGCGAACCTTCGAACTCATCGACTAACATACGAAAAGTCCGTACGGCATCGGTTTTTCGCCCCAGTTCCTCATAACAACGCCCGGTTTTATATAATGCTCCGGGTCGTTTTTCCGATTTGGGATGATCTTTTAAAAGCAGATTAAATTCGGTCAGGGCCTCATTGTATTTGGTCATAAAGAAATAACATTCACCCATCCAGAAACGAGCATCATCGGCAAGGTTTTCTTTCCCGCAGTAAGTCAGATAATCGGTGAATCCCTGAATCGCCTCTTCATACTGCCCCTGCGGAACATTGATGAATGACTCATCGTACAACTCCTGGCAATCAATACCGGGAATAACCGGCTCGGTCGCTATTGCAGTTGTGTCAGCACCGCTGTCGGTCGTAGTGACCGGGGGTATCACTTTGTATGAAGCATCGCGCGATGACATATTATCGACTTTGGCCTGCAGGTCATTCATGTTGGATTGAATCATCGCGAATTGATCCAGCAGTTCCTGTAATGAATTTCTGATTTCAGCGCGCAGGGCAACCGATGCTTCGCTTTCCGAAGATAGAAGCGAATCGATATGATCTACTTTCGCCTTCATATCTTTCTGCTCGAAACGAAGTCGGCTGATTTTTACATCAACCGCCTCGATATCGCGTTTCATGCAGCATCCCGAAAGCATGACCACCACACCGGCCAATATCAGGAGAATGAATATTTTATTAAACCGTACCATGGTACTACTGCGATACAATTCTGAATTGCGCCCGACGATTCTTCGCCCATGACGCTTCATTACTGCCCATCACCGCCGGTCTCGATTTGCCGTAACTGATGGTTTGTATTCGGTCGCCCTTGATGCCGAGGCCGATTAGATAATCCATAGCCGCCGCCGCTCGTTTGTCACCCAGCGAAAGGTTGTACTCGACCGTACCTCTCTCGTCGCAATGCCCTTCGATTTTGACAATAACGTTCTGATTGTCTTTCATAATCCGGGCATTGTTTTCCAGAGCTTTCTTAGCCGAATCGACCAGATTGTACTTGTCATAATCGAAATAAACGGTCATAAATTCCGATTCGCTGATTTTCTTGATAACCGGTTCCGGTTCTGGTTCCGGCTCAGGTTCCGGTTCCGGCTCCGGTTCGACTGGTGTTGGTTCCTCGATCGGTATTTCCGGGGCCGATTGTTTGTCGCCTCCGCAGCTGACCAGCATTATGGGCAATAGTCCGAACAGCAGAAGTACGAGTAACTTTTTCATTTCTACCTCCTAAGAAAATTTACCATTTTTTACTTTTTAAGTTCCCTGAATTCTAAGCATTTTTAAATAGCCGGTCAACCAAATTATGCTAATTTTTAATCGGTAAATGGTGACCAGGCCGGATTGGAACATTCCTCACCATTCGTGATTTTTTGTTTATTATTACCAAACAAATCCATAGCATAAATCTCTTTTTTCCCCAATCTAAACGACGAAAAGATGATATGGTTGCCGTCCGGTGAAAACTCCGGATTTTCATTATTACCCAGTTCGGCAAGAATCCGATAATCGGAACCATTTACTTTAATCGACGCGATATTAAAACCGTGATTCATGCTGGCGAATATTATTGTCTCGCCGTCGGGCGACCAGCAGGGGGAATCGTTGTAACCGCTCTGGTAGGTCAACCTCCGAACATTCAAACCTTCGGCATCCATAATATAAATCTGCGGTGAACCGGCGCGGTCAGAAGTAAAAGCTAACATTCTGCCGTCCGGCGACCAGGTTGGTGCGGTTTCAATCGCGCGACTGCGGGTCAGCCGTCTTTTGATTTTGCCTTTGCGGTCGAGTAAATATATCTCAGAATTGCCGTCCTTTGTCAGGACACAGGCGACCGATTTACCATCCGGCGATACCGCCGGAGCGGTATTCAAACCGGGACTCCCGGAAAACAAATCGATTTTATTATTCTCCAGCGTCAGCATATAAATTTTCGGATCCCCATCCATATAACTTGTGAAATAAATATATTTCCCGTCGGGAGTGAAAGTGGGGAGAAGGTTAATCGAGCCGTTGTTGGTCAACTGGCGTTCATTATATCCGTCGTAATCGGACATAAACAATTCGCTGCCCTCACCAACTTTTTTACTGTAAACTATTCTTGTCCGATAGATACCCTTATCACCGGTCAGAAAATTGATGATATCATTGGCGACTTCATGTATCAACTGCCGATAGGCGCTTTTTTTGGCCTCGAATCGTTCATGTTCGATTTCGCGGCCATCGCCGGTCGATACCAGTCGATACTGCACCTGTATTTTGTCACGCGGATATTCGACTTCCAGATTAACTACATAACTTACACCCAGACGTTTCCAGCTAAGAGGAGTCATCCATTTTAGTTCCATATGTTTCATAAAAAACGTATCTACCGGGATGACTTCGAAGTATGGCGAGAAACCAAGGTCATTTTGCAAAATGACAGTACAATTTCGGAGTATTATCGAATCGTTCGCGGAGATAATATCGATACCGGTATACTTGGCATCCTCGACTCCGATATTAGTCGGCTCGAAGGTCGTTCTCTCCGACAAACGACCATAAACATCCTTACTCTTTAGACCGCTTTGAGCAAATGTATTGACTCCAATAATACCGCAAAAACAAACTAATGTTAAAATAATCCTGGAATATTTTTTCATATTATTCTCATCCGGGTGAATATGGGAATTCAAGATGAATCCCCAATAGTTCGTCGACAAATTTATCGGGAAGCGGGGGGAGTTTTCCGCAATTTTCAATCGCTTTTACACAGGCGCGGTCGAAGGCGTCGATTCCCGACGATTTCTCTATTTCGATTTTTAAGATACGTCCCGACCTGATTACCTGAAAATATACAATACAACTGAGCGGTTGGTTGGCGAATACCGGATTGCGCCAGTTCTGTTCGATTTTCGAGAAAGCCTGAACGAACCAATATGGATAATCAAACGTTGCATTGTCTATCGAGGCCCCACCAAACGCCGAACCGGTGCCAAGATTTTCGCTGACATCTTTCTGACCTTCCTTAGTAACACCAGCCTGATCTTTATCACCTTTCTGTGTTTTCGGAACGTATGCATCATCTTTAGGCGGTTTCTTTTTCTCCTTGATTTTTTTTGGGGTATCGATTGATTTGGTGGGGGAGGGGACAACCGCAAATTCATCTTCCATCGCAATCGCCTGCGGAATCACGACCGGTTCCATCGGCTGTATTTGCACCTGAGAAGGAAATGACGCCAGCTGGACATTAATTACTTCGCCCAGATCGGTTTTTACTTTCGGTTTAAATGGGGCACTTATAACCATAGCAATGATAAAAACAACATGAAGTACGAATGAAAAAATAAAATCGTGTCTCATTATTTCTTTTTTCTTGAATCTTCGTCGCGAGCGGTGATAAGTCCCAGTTCATCGATACCCATCACTTTTAAACGACCGATTACATCAATCACAACCCCATATTGCACCAGCGAATCGGCGCGAAGGTAAACCGAAGATTTATTGATTCGTTTTAGTTCACCATCAAGTCGGGATTCGAATTTGTCCAGTGTCACCCAGACATCGTTGATAAATATCCCACCCTTTTTATCAATACTGACCACCACCCCCTCGGCGCTTTCATCCAGCGCGGCGGTGGTTGTTTTGGGAAGGTCAACCTCGATACCCGACTGCAGAAGCGGCGCCGATATCATAAAGATAATCAGAAGAACTAAAACAACATCCACCAGGTTGGTGACATTTATATCGGCCAGAGATCGGTATTCACGTTTTCTCATAGCGTCATATCCTTCTTTATCCGGGCCTGAAACTCAAGACCAAAATTGGTGGCGCGGTCATAATAATATTTGATACGATTGTTGGCCCAGTTGTATCCGATAACCGCCGGAATTGCAGCACCCAGCCCGACAATCGTGGCCAGCAGCGCTTCAGCAATACCGGGGGCAACAACCGCCAGCGAGGCCGAACCGCGTTCGCCTATCGACCAGAAAGCATCCATCACACCCACAACCGTTCCCAGAAGCCCCATAAACGGTGAAGCATTAGCGGTTGTCGCCAGAAACGGAACGCGCCGCTCCAGAACAGAGATACTTTCGGCGGTGGCGCGTTCCAGCGCCATACCGACCGTTTCGACATCATCGATGGTGAATGTTTTCGGTTTGCCCGCAACCGCACCATTGGTTTCTTTTAACGATAAAATTTCGCCGACTTCGTTATAACCTTCCAGAAAAATCGAAGCAAAAGGAGTATATTGAAGTGTTTTAGCCTGATTGGTCAGATCGGAAAGTTTTTCCGATTTTCGGAATAAATTTAAAAAGACATCATTTTCATGCTCAACTTTTTTAAACGTGCGCCACTTGTTGAACATGATTCCCCACGAAAAAAGCGAGAAACAGACCAGTATAGCCAGAATAAAAATGCCAAAAAGACTGGACTGCCCGACGATTTGCCAAACACCACCGGTAAATATCCCCATCGGTAAAATTATTGAAGTCAACATATATTACCTTTTACGTATTAATAGTTATAAATATCCAACCGTTTGTTACCATTACATTTTCCGTAACAACATTGTTCCAAAAATATGTTTGAAAAATGAGCGCGTCAACAAAAAGCATTTTGTCAAAACTTTTTTGTTGACTGGAATTATAATAGTCCATTGTTTCAAGTCTGATTGGGTTAATAATTATTATTACGGAGGTGTAAGATGAAAAAATTATTGTTAATCCTTATGTCGGGACTGCTGGTTATGTTGTTCCTGAGCGGATGCGGGCAGAAGGAAGAGCCGGCACCCGAACCGGAACCGACCGTGGAAGAACCGATGGAAGAACCGGCAGGTGATTCTCTTGCAGAACCTGATTCGACTATGATGGAAGAAACGGAGGCGACTGGCGCAGCCGGACATTAATCGATTTTTTATATTATAGTCAAAAAATAAAGGCGCACCTCGGTGCGCCTTTATTTATTATATTCTGATTATCGTTACGATTCAAGCATTTCTACATTCGCACGCGGGACAATCGCCTTTTTACCGTCGCCGAATTCAACTTCGAGAATTCTCGCTTTAGAACCTGATTCCAATACCATCAATTCCGGAGGGAGGGCGGTGACTTTACCGAGATGTCCGAAATACGGATGCCGGATGACACGAACCGGTGTGCCAATATCCAGCCCCTGCTCGCGGTAATCGGCATCGGCGATTTTTTCATGCACATCGGCCGCGAAAGGAATAATTAATTCGGGACGAATTACACCGGCACGAATCTGCGTGGCGCCGTTAATACAGGCCAGCTCACCTTCTTTTGTTTTCAGCAGATCGAATGTTTTCTGAGCCATGTTAATCTGCCCGAAACCTTCGGTGACGATCAATGTAATACCAATATCCTCCGAACCGGTAATAGCGACACCGATATCGTATCCCAAGAATTCACGCAAATCTTTATCGTCGAAACCACCGACCACTATCCCGGCGGCATTAACCGAAGCCGCTTTTTTAATAGCGTCGGCGGTTACCATCGAACCACCGACAATAACCTTTCCTTTGCAACCATCATCGATTTCTTTGTCGGTCAGTATTGTCGTGTTATCGGGCACAATCACTTTAATCTCGCCGTGCGTTTCGCCACCGATACCGAAAATACCCTGGACAAATGAACCCCAGGCGGCGACTGCGACACCTTCTTTTTCGAAAACATCAACAACTTCACCTTCGAGATAAGCCTTCACCGTAACGGGGATCGGTTCACCGCGAAGCAGGACCTGTCCGGTAACCTGGGATATCGATTCGATTGTCCCGGCAATTTTGGCTTTGCATTCCGATTTGAATAAACCGAAAAACGATTTCGAAAGCGCGATTGTTTCACCTTCCTTAACGGGATCGCCCTGCTTTTTAAGCATTGCATCGCCGATATCTTCAGGGGGAAGCCCCAGGATATTGGCGACATTAGTCGGTTCGACAGTACCGGGAAGATCGGTTTTTGCTACGATGTCATCCGGATGCACCTTGTCACCCTTTTTGACAACCACCTCACCCTTCAGCGGGAGGATTCGATTTTTTGTCAGTAATATCTTATCGGTTACTTTTAATCCGGGAGTATATGCATGACCCATAAATTGTGCCTCTAATTATCTGTTGTATCCAGACTTTTTTTCTTTTTTATAAAAATCGCGGCAATCACCGCCGCCATTATAACGATTAATACAGCTATATATATAATAATTTTTGCACTATCCGACATCCCTTCGTCGGTTGCCGTTTCCTGAAAATCTTCTTCATTGTAAGTCGGTGCCGTGCGTGTGGAAACATCAACCACCTTAAAAGAATCCTTGGGTGCCATCGCTTCGAGGTTTTCGTCGGAAAACGAATGAAGCAAACCTAAAAATACTTTGTTAGCCTTTTCAAAGGATTCTTCCGGTGCATATCCGAGAAGAACAAAAACACCATTTTTGAAAAACTTGCGAATTTCCAGCATATATTTGTCGGTAACATCTGAAGTTATCCGGCTTTTAACCACAACCGCTTTGTACTTTTTATCGTACACCGGTCGTGCCATTCCAAAGCTGCGGTCAATGTCTTTGAGTGATCCGGCTGCCCATTCATTTCCGTACTCTTTCGAGATTTTATCAAGCACTGAATCGATTTCTCTACGGCTTAATTTGCCGACCGGTTGAAAATGAAGAAAGGCATAAGGAACATTAAAGAAAGCCGCATCGCCGCTTTCGGCAAGGACAACATCGTACGTATAAGTTTCCGGATCGACCCCCTGGCTGTTAAGGAAGAAATCAACCGTCCCATAAGGGACCTGATACCAGTCTTCGGGATAATCGACATAATATTCGGCGTTCCAGTTGATGTATGTCTTCGCCTCGGAAAAAACCGGATAGATTAACAATCCCAATAAAACGAGAAGTAATATTCTTTTCATTTCTTTCATCGTGATAGATTTTATAAACCGAGTTAACGCTCAATTGCCTCTTTCGGATATATCTTCAACTCCGTCATCCATTCTTTCAAATTAGCCACCCTGGTTTTATCATCTTCGGGAAGGACAAACGGTCGCCCGCGACCATCCAGAATAATTCCGACAACACCACCTGAAATTTCGTTGACCACTTTATGCCCCTTACCTTCACCGATATCCAGATTCTTAAGCGGTTCCAGTTCGGCTTTGGCTTTGGACGGCAAACCTTTCTCGTCCAGCCCGAGTTCGATGAGTTTCATCTGTCCTAATTCGAGTGTTCCCGATTCGGTTTTGCCGTCGGGAAGACTGATTTTGTAGTTCATAATCGGTCCCGGTTTCTTTACCTCGCCGACCGGGGAAATGCAGGTCCCCAGATGAATCAAACAGTCTTTGTTGAAGACTTCAGTCGCCGCCTGCGGTTGCACAGTCGTCAACACGCCCAACTGCGGCATCATAAAGATCGAATCTACCGCCAGTCGAGTTACACCTTCCGGCATGAAACCATCGATTAGCATCAAGGCCGCCTGGTGACGTTTCGGGGCGTGCGAAAGCACACCGCCGGAGCCGACCAGAATATCCAGTGTCATCATATTAACCAGCGTTGCACCGGAAGCCGACTGCTCGAACGCGTCGGCAATGGTCCTCTGCTGTTGGACACCTTTCAGTACGGTTGCAAAATTCTTGTGCTGGACAAACGCCAGACGCAGAGCCTCCTTCGCGATAGCCTGCTCAAAAATAAGTTCTTCCATCGACTGCGGAATCGTGGTCGGGCGAATCATTTTGTTTTTGACACGGTTGCGAAGGTCGCGCTCATCCATTTGGAACGGCACCCAACGCATGACCATCGGGAGGGTCGCTTCAGCAAATACATTCGAAACCGAGTAACTCATACCGAGGTTGGCCGAAACAGTTCGGTTGAAAATACCTTCGGTGCTTCCTTCGGGCCGAAAAACCGAGAAAACGTCGGTTGTCGCACCACCGATATCAACTCCAACCGCCTCGATATTTTCGATATCGGCAATTGTTTTGATAATCAGTCCGACCGCACCCGGCGTCGGCATAATCGGCGTATCGGTCCAGGTCATCAGCTTTCGATAGCCGGGGGCCTGCGCCATAACATGTTCCATGAACAGGTTATGAATCTCTTCACGAGCCGGTCCGAGATTTTCGCGTTCGAGAATCGGTCGGATATTTTCGACCGTCTTTAAATCGACTTTTTTCTCGAGAGTATCCTTAACCGCATCGGTAGCGTCTTTGTTACCGGCGTAGATAATCGGAAGGTTATATCCGGAACCAAGACGCGGTTTTGGATCGGCCGCCGATATCAACTCGGCTATTTCGACCACGTGAGTCGTGGTACCACCATCGATACCGCCCGACAATAAAATCATATCGGGGCGCAAGTGCCTGATTCTTTCAATCTGCTGGTGGGGGAGACGTTTGTCGTTGGAGGCGATAACATCCATAACAATCGCCCCGGCACCCAGCGCTGCACGTTCGGCCGATTCGGCTGTCATTGAACGAACTACCCCGGCAACCATCATCTGCAAACCACCGCCCGCCGATGATGTCGAGATATAAACATCGGTACCGACATCCCCTTTGGACGGGGACAAAATTCTACCATCCTCGCCGAGTAATTTACGGCCGGACAATTCTTCCACTTCGGCGACCGCATTAAGGACACCCATCGTGACATCTTCAAACGGCGCTTCCACCGTCGTCGGAGCCTCACCGCGGACGATCAAACGATATTCACCATCGCGCTTCTCAATCAGGATTGCTTTGGTGGTGGTCGATCCGCAATCGGTGGCCAAAATAATATTGATATCTTCCGGTTTCATCTTTGCCATAATTTATCCAATCAAAAACAACTCGTTTTTCCCTCTTCCGCGCGCCGTCGAAATTCAATCCGTAATTTTTAAATTCCGAGCCACACGGATATTTTCAAAAGGCTAAAATTATAACATATAATCTTCTTTTTGTAAACCGTTTTTTGATATGAAAAAAATGTTCTCGTTAATAATACTTTCGGGGATGGGCGTAGGTCAGCGAGCCGTCCACTCCTGACGGGGTGTGGTGTATTCTGTCAGGATCGCCCATCGCTTCGCTCGGGTCCCTCAACACCTCGCCAAAGCTCGCTGTCTCGGGCATCTCAATCCTGACCTACTTTTTAATTTTATGGAGATAGTCGTATATCGGCTAAATCACGTTAGTTTCTTCGACAATCCGCCCCCGGGCAAAACGGTCGGGAGAAAGCGGTGAGATATCGACCGAAGCCTCTTTTTCGCAGATAATTTCGGCCGCCACCAGCCCAGCCGCCGGGGCATGCATTAATCCGTGACCGGAGAAGCCGTTGACCAGAAACAGCCCCTTAACCTGCTCGGCATAACCGATAATGGCGTGGTGATCGGGGGTCGTTTCGTATAAACCGGCCCAGCTTTTAGCCATCTCGGCCGTTTCCAGCTGTGGAATTCGATCCAGCGCTTTCATAATAATATTATCGCTGTAATCGGGATCGACCGACTCGTTAAAAGCCGGCTCAACCGAACTGTCGGCCCAGCCGAGAAGCAGACCGGCCGACTCTTTATGGCAGTATAAACCTGATTTGACATCAACCACCATCGGGAAAGTGGAGTTGATATATTCAAGCGGCCCGGTAGTGACAATCTGGCGGCGAACCGGTTCGACCGGAAGATCGAATCCGGCCATTTTGCCGATAACTTTGGCGTATGGTCCGGCGGCATTAACCACCAGCCCGGTTTCGATTTCGCCTTTTTTGGTCACAACACCCTTAACGACGTCATTTTCGATTTTTAAACCGGTGACTTCGGTTTCGACAACTATCTCGACCCCCAACTTGCGGGCGGCGGAAGCGTACCCCTGAATCATATCGTTGGGATCAGCCAGACCGTCATCTTTGCAGAAGGTTGCTTTGAGAATATCATCAACCCGCACCGGCGGGGCGATTTTGGCCACTTCCGACGGATCGATTAAATCGACATCCAGACCGAGCGAACGCTGAAGCTCGTATGCTTTGGTAAATTCGGACACCTCTTTATCGTCGGAGAGTAAAAACATATAACCGACCTGATCATATACAAGGGGGTAACCGGTGTCAGTTTCAAAAGCGACCAGCATTTTTTCGGAAAGCATCGACATCTCGACATTGATTTTGGTCGAAAACTGCGCTCTGACACCACCGGCACATTTACCGGTCGCGCCGCTTCCCAGAAAGAGTTCTTTTTCTAAAACGATTATTTTACCGTAATTTAATTTCGCCAGTTGATAGGCAGTCGAGAGGCCGATTACTCCGCCGCCGACTACAACAGCATCTGCATTTTTGGTCATGCCGCAACCTCACAGCAGTCAATCCGGTTATAAAAAAGGGCGTTTACCGCCGTTAACTACCCGGCAATTTATTTGAATTAAGGGAGAAGTCAAGCGAAAACGGAAGGTACTTAACGATTTGGATATAAGTGGCGATTATCTAGTGTTTAAATATCTACGCTTCGCGCTGGAGATGGGCGATACCGGATTCGGGGCCCATTACAATGAGAATATCACCCGTACTTACGACTGTGTCGGCCGAGGGTATGTTGTTATCATAATCGCCGGTTTCTTCATTCTTATGTTTAACAATTATGATACTGACTTCGAATCTTTTTCGGATGCTCATCTCGGCGATGGTTTTGCCATCGAACCAGTCGGAGACCGGAATCTCGGCGATTCTTATATTTTGTGTCCCCGGAACCGCGGCCATTTGCATCTCATTTTTAACCGATGCCGCCAGACCCGAGGCCATGTCACGTTTGAAAATCTCTTCGTTGTATAGTGCAATTACGTTTTCGGGCCAGATGGACCCGACAATCTTTCCGTCACGTAAAACCGGGACATCGTACGTGTTACTACCCAGATGTTTCATCACATCAGCGAGACTGTCATCGGGAGTAAATGTCGGAAAACCTTGCTCGATCATTAAATCTTTGGCGATTAACAATTCCCTCAGGGATTGCGTGTCGGTCATAACGGGGCGTATTTCATCGAGTGTAATAATACCGCAAAGGTGATTGTTGTCGTCCGTTACGAACAAGGCATTAGTCGGCTGCTCTATAAAATGCGCAACCACATCCATCAATGGTGCATTAACCGGGACGGTTGTAAAATCGGTTTTCATCACCGTCTCGATCTTTAAATCTTTCATTACATCTATCGACTGCCCCTTATGAATATTCAATCCGCGCCGCAGAAGTTTCATCGTGTAAATAGAACCTTTCTGAATCTTCATCGCCAGCACCGTTGCGATAATACAGCTTATCATTAATGGAAGAATAATCTTATAGTCATTGGTCAATTCGAAAATAATCAATATGGCGCTGATTGGTGCATGTGTCCCGGCTCCGACCACCGCACCCATTCCAACCAGTGCATAGGCTCCGGGGCTGGCCGTTGCGCCCGGCCATAACATATTAACCACCGTCCCGACCACACCTCCGACCATCGCTCCGATAAAAAGCGATGGGGCCAGAATACCACCCGACCCCCCCGAACCGATAGTGATAGAAACCGCGAGTATTTTAACCAGGACCAATGCCAGAAGTAAATTCAAAACCATTTCCCCACTAAGTGCCTGATCAATCGCTTCATAACCAAGTCCCAACACCTGCGGGAATTTTAACGCTATCAGTCCAATAATTGTACCGCCGATAATCGCCTTAAGCGGAGGATAGAGTTTAATACCGTCAAATATATCCTCGAATTTATATAATGTTTTGACAAATCCAACCGCCACCAGCCCGGCGACCAATCCCAATGCGGCATAGGCGAATAATTCCAGCGGGTGAGCAAGACTGTATGACGGGACATCAAATGCCGAAAAATTGCCAAGAAAATACTGACCAACCACGGTGGCGCTGACCGAAGAAATCACAATCGGCGAGAACTGCGAAATACCGAAATCTCCGAGGATGACCTCGACCGCAAAAAGCGTCCCGGCGACCGGCGCATTAAATGTTGCGGCAATCCCGGCCGCCGCACCGCAGCCGACCAGCGTCCGCAGACGTTTTTCATTTATTTTTAACCACTGTCCGATAGTCGAACCGAGTGAAGCGCCGATTTGTACGATTGGTCCTTCGCGCCCGACCGAACCGCCGGTGGCGATACAGATTCCTGATGCGAACATTTTGGCGATAACGATTCGCGGGCGAATCCGTCCGCCACGTACCGCGACCGCTTCCATAACCTCAGGCACACCATGTCCCTTGGCTTCACGGGCAAAGTAATAAGTTATCAGACCGACACATAATCCGCCCGAAGCCGGAATGATAATGGTCAACCACCAGGGCAGACTGCGGACATGTTCAACAAAGCTTTCGGCTTTTCCCCACGCGTTGTCTTGAATAAAATGTATCAGTTCCCGGAAACCAACGGCGCATAAACCACCCAGCAGACCGATAACCAGGGCAATCAGAATCATGTACAGATTCTCGGTCTGTCGGAGATTCAAATACAGTTGGCTGAATATGGCGACAATCTTACGAATCATTATTAAA